>NKIC01008165.1_pt1 | contig 47981 bp, 45 predicted proteins | sample 1173441 | NCBI WGS metagenome assembly NKIC01 (sample SAMN07190239, study PRJNA340070) | algae metagenome | isolation source: Clonal culture of Asterionella formosa BG1 isolated from Esthwaite Water | host: Asterionella formosa BG1 | place: United Kingdom: Esthwaite Water | collected 2014-12
AAAAGTTGTCGTGGGGTCGGGAAAAGTTTTCAGGGGGTGGGATAATGTTGTCGGGGGGGGCGGAAAAGTTTTTCAAAGAGTATTTAAAGTACTCAGAGCAAGCTAATTATCCCAGTTAAAGTGCCATTTTTTGAGGCTGTAAAATAAAAGTTCATTGTTTATTCTATTTCTTGGCTTTATTCGTCGGCTGAAACTTAAGCCGATTAACGAACAAAAAGTTGAGAATATATTCGTTGCCCCGCCATATTGCCAAACCTCCTGTTACCTGCTTTGCTTTCTATTTCCATATTTCCCACCACTTTTTTTCTCTTTTATTTTCTGTCGATTTAGACTTTGTCAATGAAGAATGAAAGAAGAATAACGTTGTTGATGGCTCGCAATCAGGATTTACAATTACTCCTCGGTCAACTAACTTATTAAAATCTTCTTCAAGTCTTCTCTTATCAAGATACTTTTTGTATTTGTCTGGCTGGGAAGATACAAACTCACCAAGTCGCCATAAATCAAAACCGTCATGGCGTTGCTCTGGAAGAAATGCAAAATCAAAATCTACTGATATGTTGTCGTCAAAGTTAACCGCTAAACCTATTCCATGAAATGCATAACGTTTGATATGATACTTTTTCAAACTGCCGAATTGCGGATAAATTTTGTCGTGTCTATAAGCCGTCAACAAATCTGTCCTTTTGAACTCCTGCTTAAAAGCAGTTATTACCCTTTCAACATTTTCTTGGTAGTCAGTTATTAGGTCAAGAAGGGTGTAAACCTTAAATGACTTTCTTAACTCTGTCGCAAGTGGATGGATTTCGTTAGCTAAATCTTCACCGTCCTTATGAATGAAGTCGTCCCAGTCGCAAGTGGGAGCAAACCACAACCATAAATCATTCAGTTGGTCGGTGTCGCCTGCTTTAAGTTTGTTTACACTTTCCCTAAGTGCAGCATGAAATTCTTGTGCAGATAAAAAATTGTTTGAGTATCCACCCGAAAACTGTCCCGCTAACTTCTCTGCCTCGTTAAGAAGTTTTAAAAGTCGTTCAAGTTTTGAGTTGTCTAATTTCATTTATTTTGTCTGGTTAGTTTGACGTTAGCAGGTCGTCCAGCATTGCAGGTAACGGTGGTGGTATGAGAAGCTGCCGATTGCGGGGCGAATTCTTTATCAAGCTACACGGTTGTTGATGAGTGTGATGAACCTGCAAATTGCACAATGCCTGGCAGTTTTTTACACACCGTGTTAGCGGTTTGTGCTTTTTTCGTTCAATATATTTTCTCGTTTAGGATTTCTACCTTTTCAATTTTCCATTTTCCTTCGATTTTAACCCATTCATAAATACCTTCTCTTTCTACTGTCCACCTTTTTGTGAAAAAGATGAATACTTTAATCGAGGCGGTTGCTGTTTGAATCAAGTTCTCAGTAAATCGATTTCCCTCTATAGAGTATTTCTTTCTTACAAATTTACTTGTCGCATTTTTCAGACGATTAAAATATGAAGCTGTATTTCTGGCTAATTCCTTTTTGTCAATAACCTTACCATCAAGCTGCTTATATGTCAGATTCTCCGAGAATATTTCAAGGTAGGATTCAAGTCTTTTCTGTGCTAATGCATCTTTTGATAGTTGATGCATTTCATCGATTTCCTTTATTATAATTTCTGAATTCATTAAAGATTCTATTAAATCAGTTTGTCATTTTTTTTTAACATAACCACCAACGAGCATGTTTGTCTACCTATTTTTATTGGGTAGACAAATATCTCAATTGTATTTTTGTGATTATTTTATTTAATATATTGATTTTTTTGTTTGAGGTGATTTTTGTAGGTAGACATTTTTTTTGTGTATTTGAGGTTCTGATATTTTTTTAGTTGTGTATACTTATTTGAAAATACTTAATTTCAAATATAAAGCAAGTCGTTTTCTTAATCAATATTTATTTAAGATTTAATTTATCCAGCAGACTCTCGATTTTGTCGAATCTTTTGGTGGTAACGTGGGTATATATTACAGTGCTTTTGGAGCTACTGTGCCCAAGTAATGACTGAATATATCTCAGGCCAGTTCCATCTTCTAATTAATGAGTACCAAGGCTATTACGTAAGGTATGAACTATTTTGTTTCAGCAGAGTCTCCGTAAGGAACTCTGGGAGGTGGCTTTGGAAATGATTTAGTTATTAGGGTGAAGTTCAGAGTCCCCTAATGGGAGACGCTGAATGGACGAATTCGCTCTTAGTGGTCAAACGTGACAATCACAGGAACGTGGTCGCTATATTTTATCCAATCATCATAAACACCAATTTCCACCGAAAGTATTTTATCTAGTAGGTCTTTTGATGCAAAGCAGTAGTCAATATGATAAGGCTTGTCTTTGTGGCGATACATAAAAAGTGTTGGATGTGCTTCTTTGCCTTGTGTCTGATTGTAATGAGAATGATAAGTGCTAAATATTCCTTTGTCTTCCAATTGCTTTACGACACTTGAATGATTATCCAAGCGATGTTTTTTGTAGTCCCAAATCGTGTTGCTATTAAAGTCACCGGCAAGAATTATCCTTTTGTCAGAAAGCAAGTGGTCATAATGCGTAATTGCTTTCCAAACCTGAGTAATATAATGTCCGTCCTTATCTGCAGGATTGTTTGCCCAAATTGCAAATAATGTAAAGTCAAACTTTCCGCCTGTTACAGCAATGGGAATGATCATTTTAAACGCTTCGTTGTAGTTGTCAAGAACCTTGAAACGATAGTCGCTGTATGAAAATATTGCAAGTCCTTTGTGTTGGTTTTTCCCAAACCATAAAGTGTCTGTTGATTTAGGTGTGTCAACAGCAAATAATAATTTGTCGGGATGCTCACACTCAGGAACAATTAAAATATCTGGTTTATGTGTTAGAATCAAGTCTGCCTTTTTCCTAAAGGCCATGTTACAGTTCCAAGTAATGATTTTCATTTAGCGTAATATCTTTTTAGAGAGCCAACGTTTTGCGGCTACAAGAAGTTGGCGATTTCGGAGACGAAGACTGTCTACAAGCACTGAACTTGATACGAAGCACAAAACTTCATTTAACCACTGAACCGCCAATTTCTTGTAGGTGCTGTTATAGCCAGTGCCTTTTTGTGTCTGCATTGTCTTTATTGTAAATTGCTTTTTCCTAAGTTACATTTTTCGCAGAGTGTTTCTAAATTTTCGATGACCGTCTCACCGTCTTTACTCCATGGAATTATATGGTCAACATGCAATATTACACTTTGGTCTTTTGCAGGAGAGCGTCCACACTTTTTACATGAAAAATTGTCTCTTTGCAGAATTGTCCAACGCATTCGTAAATTAATATTGCGAGAAGTTCGTTTCGTTTTAATTTCTTTCTCGGGTCGGCTTTGATTTTCTATAGAAACATTAAGTGGAATTAAATCCGTTTTGTCATTTTCGATTTGTTCGGTTGGATTTTCTGAATTTACATATTCAATAAAAGCTTCTAATGCGGCTGTCCATGAACCGAAACGTCTTCCATAGGTCGCACCGTGAAATTTAGAGAGAGGTGCAACTACTTCTCCATATTTAGGCTGCCTTCCAAGAAGTGTCCATAAGTCCAAGATATTTTGGAATAGCTCTTCAGTTGAATTATTTATGACATTAGAAACTTCTAAATTCGCTTTTTCCTTTGCTTTGTTCCAGCTACCGAACCGAACGCTCATTGTAACACTTGTGAATTTTCCATGTTTGGTATATTCATCTGACGTCAAATTGGGTTTGTGTAATTCTTTTGCAACTCGAATAAGGTCAGCGATTAAAACTTCGTCCCTTATTTGTTTCTCGCCATATTCCATTCCTTTCAGGCTTTTTTCGCCTTCTAACCCTGCTTCTTTGAGTAAAGAGTTCCAATCTCCAAATCTTTTTATTGCACTATTTAAACTGTATTTCGCTCCATTCTTTTTAGAGTAGTCTCTTTGCTTGAGGCAATTTTTCCCTAATTTATTAGCGACAGCACGCAGGTCATTGAGATATTCAATGTCCGTAATTTTTATCCGCATGTTTGTCAACTCATATTTCATACTCTGTCGTCTGTTGGCATTGGCTATAACGAGTATGTTTACGCAATACAGTTTTTCAGTTGCGTAGATATCTCAATTGTTTTTGATTGAATAATTTTGGTATTGAATTGAAATTGAGGTGTTTGGGTGCGGACGGGTAATTGGGTAAATATTTTAATCATTAGAGTGGCCTTTTAAATTTATGTTTTCAAAGATAAATTATATTCTGTTTTAATCAAAATATTTATTTCTGCTATCAAACACAATTTCGTCGAAACCAAACCTGAATTCGCCCATTGAAAGCTGCCCGAGGTTAATCACAAAATCACCAACTGAACGCCGCCCGATATTGAACACAAAATCGCCAAACACGAATATACAATCGTCAATGTTGAACTTAATATCGTGAATATTTCACTCAATTTACTTGCATTTGAATCCTTAACCATCTTTCAAAATGTCAAGCTTTAGGCTTTTTTGTATGTAGGGATATTTAGGTGTTGTCGCCTTAGACTATTTAAACCATAAAAAACCACCCACAAGATTATTATGGGTGGTTCCAAGAAATTATTATTCTAAACCTTAATATTCGCCTATAATTTATACTAAAAGCATAATCAAGGTCAGGATGATTCCGCCAAGTGTGAAATATAGTCCTTTTTTGAATACTTTGGTTCCAGGTAAAAACATCCAAAATGAGGAAATTACAAAAAATAAAAGGGATGCTCCAAAAAACAAGTTTAAATAAAACAGCGGGTCATTGGTGGTAGCTTTGTGCATATGCTCCATTTTATCCAGTATAAACGGCAACTCTTTTTTCTCTGCTTTCAAGGCTCCCGTTTGCACGTTGTACTGACCGCCTTTAAAGAATATAATTCCATTTTCTTCTTTTTCCACATTTACCTTCATCTTTAAAATGGGGCCAAGTTGCTCGGCTTTAAGGTTCGGTTCAACCGTTTTTTCGATTTTTACGACATTCTTAAGGAAATCGGTATTTCTAAAGACCATTATCATGCCGCTGATGGCATAAACAGCCATAATGCCTGCAAGAAAAAAGCCCAAATACCGATGATAAGTCCGCATAGATTGATTGAGTTGATTTGGTTTTGCCATGTTTTTCGTTATATTTATAAATTATTATCCGCTAAATTAGCGTAAATCTGTGATTAAAATAGGATGCAATATTTTTTTTTAAAAAACTCCTTCTGCTCTTTGATCATTTATTTCATAGAAATTTTCAAATAAAAAAATCCAGTTAAACCAGCGATTAAAGAAGATATTAAAATGACAAATTTGGCATGGTTGATAATGGTAGGATCACTGAAAGCCAATAAGGTGATGAATATGGACATCGTGAAACCGATACCCCCTAAAAAACCAGCACCTATAATGGATTTCCAATTGAGGTCGGCGGGTAGTTTGCAAATCCCCAAAGAAACGGCCGCAAAGCTTAACAAAAAAATACCCAGAGGCTTACCCACAATCAAGCCCAGAGCAATGCCAATGCTGTAGTTTTGCACCAATATATCTGACACATTGTCGCCAATTGGCAGAGCTGTGTTAGCCAATGCAAACACGGGCAAAATAAAAAAGGCTACGGGTTTGTGAAGGAAGTGTTGTAAAATATAAGAGGTAGATTTTTCATTTCCATTACCAAATGGTATCGCGAATGCCAGTAAAACGCCCGTAATGGTGGCATGAACGCCAGAGTTTAGCATAAAATACCACATGGCTACGCCTCCCAATAAATAAGGAATAAGATTTCTGATTTTTAGTCGGTTAAGAATTATCAAAACGGCGAATATACCCATTGCCGTAAAGAGGTTAGCCCAAAAAATGGTTTTGGTATAAAAAATAGCGATGATGATGATGGCTCCCAAATCATCTATAACGGCCAAGGCCGTTAAAAATATTTTTAAAGACAGGGGTACTTTGTTTCCCAAAAGAGATAAAATTCCAAGAGCGAAAGCAATATCGGTGGCCATAGGTATGCCTGCTCCAGATTGGCCAATGGTGCCGAATGTGAGCAATAAAAAAATACCTGCTGGAAAAATCATGCCTCCCAAGGCTCCAAAAATGGGTAACATAGCATCTTTGATGTTGGATAATTCTCCTAAATATATTTCTCGCTCCAACTCTAAACCTATCAACAAAAAGAAGATGGTCATCAGGCCATCATTAATCCAATGGCCAAGGCTGTGGTTGGCAAATTGAAAATGCCAAAATTCTTGATAAGAATTTGAAAAAGAGGAATTGGCCAATATCAATGAAACAAGGGTGCAAAATATGAGTATTAAACCTCCTGCTTTTTCACTCTCAAAAAAATCTTTAAATAGTTTAGTGGCTACATTCATGTTGGTTGGCTATTTATTTTATTGATTAAAATGGACTTTGATAAAGAAACTATCCTATAATGTACTTGGTATTCTGATTCCAAATTTGAGAAAATAAACTGCTTTTCAATTCTGGTTATTCATACAACTCAATTTCATAATTAGCTCAAATTTAGATGAAATTTTGATGAAATGAACTTAAGCCATTGATTTCTTAAAACAAAAAAAACGCTCATGCTGTAATTTACAAGTGAGCGTTTATATAGCGTCTTTTAATGGCTTGTTAGTTGGGCAGTCGGCCCTTTAGCAGTAAAAGTATGTATGTGCAAACATTCATAAATAAAAAAAAGATTGCCAATGATGACAATCTTTTGTGGGCCCACCTGGGATCGAAGCGAAACGTCGCACCGCAGGCACCTACTGTCCCGATAGCTATCGGGAGAGTCACCTACTCTATTTTGTTTCTTCAAAAATTTTTACAATCAATTCAGGGTATTTTTTTAAATTGAAGATAAACTTTGAACATTTCATTAACTTATTTTTTATTTCTTATCTGATAGCATGCGGGTAAGATTGAGTCGGGATTTTTAAAAATAATTCCCAATCTTCAGCTGCGGATGTAAAATGTTTTTCAGCGTAAAAGTGGTTATTATGCTTGTCAATTCTTTAAATCAGAGACTCCTGACAAGCTCCAATATTAAACCGATTTAATGTTTTGGAGAAAAGTATGTATGTGCAAATATTCATAAATAAAAAAAGATTGCCAATGATGACAATCTTTTGTGGGCCCACCTGGGATCGAACCAGGCACCTACTGATTATGAGGCAGAAGGTTTGGCTTATCTCAATTTATCTGTATTTATCTTTTCTTTATTAACTTGTTGATAATGTGACAAGTTAAGTATTTTGTTTATCTCATGTTATCTAATTTTAGCAAGTAACTTATATATTTGCAATGACAATTGCAATGAGAGCTGCAATGAGACTAAAATATTAATTATGGCAACAGTTACATTTTTCCTAGATACCAGAACAACTGACAATGGTATGGGTATTATCAAAATAAGAGTAACTCACCACAGAGTTCAACGTGATTACTCCACTAAATTAAAAGTTGATGTAAAGTCTTTTGAGAAACTCAAAAAATCAGGGGACCTACTAGATGGTAGAATCAAAGAACCATTGCTAGTCGAACTTCATAATTTTATGTTCGGACTAAAGGATGACCAAAAAGTATTTCAGGATGGCTATATGATTAAAGCTAAAAAAGTCATTAATGAGCTTGGAGACAATTTTAGCTTTGAAGTTTTCAAAGATAAGTATGAGAACTATGGTATAGAAAAAGATGTAAAAGCAGAAAATGATATAATCAACGCCCTTAACCTTAAAGGCCAGGAATTAAAGGATAATGAACAAATTTCTCATAGCGGAACATACTTTCTTGCAGCCAAGTCTTTACTTAGGTTTGTTAACCATTCGAAGAAGACCAAAACTATTATTAACTTCAGTGAAGTAACACCAACATTTTTAAATAACTGGGCCAATTATATGAGGAAGTTTGGAAAAGCTTCTAAGAAATTAAAAAATGGAATTCCAGAATATTTTGAACCTGCAACAGATACGACTATTGCGATTTATGCTAGGGTAATCAGATCAGTTTGTTTAGAAGCAATAGAAAAAGGAATACTACCCGTAGAGTCCTACGCGTTTGGCGTTAAAAGGTTTTCTATTCCTGAATCTGCGAATAAGAAGAAAGCTCTTTCAGATGAACAGCTTGAGCTTCTAAAGAATTACAAACCGGAATCTATGACATTAAAAGAGAGAAGTCATGATCTATGGTTATTTTCATACTTTGGAAATGGCATGAACTTTTCGGACATATTAAACCTAAAATGGAAAGATTTGGTAGAGAGTGAATTGAATTTCATAAGACAAAAAACAAAGAGGAAACCAGTTATTATTAGTGTAAAAATTAATAAGTTTATGGCTGATGTTATAGAAAGACAAGGGAATTCGCTTAGAGGCAAAAATGATTATATTTTTCCTTTCCTAGTAGGGACTGAGGATGCCGCTAGAAAAAAAGCTATAATTAACCAAGTAATAAAGGTGACAAACCAGTACATGAATCAAATAGGGAAGGAGTTAGGTATTATGGAAAATATAAACAGTTATGAAGCTAGGCATTCTTTCGCTACTAAGATGATGCGTGTAGATGCACCATTAAAAATGATACAAGAAAAGCTCGGACACCGAAAATTATCCACAACTGAGCAGTACCTCGGCTCCTTTAGTAAAGATGTTGAAAATGAATTTTTAGATAAATTGTAATAAAATGAAGCAATCAAATAAAGATTGGACTGAACAACAAATAAAGTTGCATAATGAAAACTTAGAATATATTGAATATCATGAATATTATGATTTAGATATTTCATTTATGAAAAAATTTGAATTGGAGAATAAGGTTTTCAAAATTTCCTATGGTAATTTATACTATCATTTGAATATAAATTCATCTGATTTGGTTTCCATCGATGTTAGTTCTGCTATTAAAAATTCTTTACGAAATCATTTTAAATTCTTAATTCCTAAGAAGCAAGAATTAAACTTGGTACAAAAAGTATGGTTTGATAAGTCAGAGTATGATAAACTAACTTTTTATCTTACCCAAAACAATTTAAAGCAAGAGATTCCTTTCTCTTGTGTTCTAATCGCTTTTATGCTTGATTATGGTTTTGGTGATAAACTTGAAAGTAAATCATTTGAATTTCAACTTCATAAAATGCATAAACTTATAGTCGATAAATATATCATAAATTCGAGGGATGGTGAGTATTTTAGACCAAGCGAATATGAAATAGAAAGTTTAAACATTAGATTTACTGATAAAAAAATACATGGGGCAAGAGAGATGATTAGTATAGATAAATTGAAATTATCTAAACAACGAAAACTGAATGAGGCTCAGTTCCTGAAATTTCAAAACTCGCTAAAAAAGTCACTTTTGAAAGTTGTCAAAGAAAATATAAGTGACATACAGATACAAAGTACAAAAAATTCTAATATTCAAATGGCCTCCACTTTTTATAGGTTTATTAAAAGGATGTATCCAGAAATGGAGGATGCTTCTATTTGCAGGATATTTCTTTTCCTCTTTATAAATAGCAATCAAGACCTAAATGACCCTGGTACTAAGAATACGGAAATATCCTCTCGAATTGAGGCGAATATTAATAAAGTAAGAAGATGGATGAAATTTTAACTTGTTAATAATCAATTATTTATAAAGTATTTTTTTTGTATATTTTAATCGTATTAATACCATTAAAAAAAAACATTTTTATACTTTTCATTTACTTTTATCTAGTTTTATTTTGTTTTTAGTTTGTGCCACCAATCAATAGTGATGGCAATTCAAACAAATAAAATTATGTTTCGAATCGAGGCTGATCTCAGCCAAATTTCCCTCATTGTCAAAAAAGCAGTCGAAGAGGCTTTGACAAATTTTGACAAAATCAATCCCCCACCTCAAATTCCTGAGAAAAAGTATCTTAATCTTAAAGAGACATCGGAATTTTTAAATCTCTCCCGCCACACTGTTTACGGCCTAACCTCCAGTGGTAAGTTGCAACATTGTGGCAAAACACGTAAATTAATTTTCGACAAAAACACACTCATCGAGTGGCTAAAAAACAAAAATTAACATGAGAAATAACTCAATCCAAATTTGCAATCGGGAAAACCTCGAGTGCCTAGTAGTGAGTAGGCTGCGTTCATACACAGAGTATCGTGTGAAAGTACTTGACGGCAGTACGGATATCCTATTGGTAGGGCTTTATTCTAAAAGTAAGTTAAGTTTCAAATTCTACGTGACCGTTACCCATTTCAACCATTTGAGTCAATTGGTTATGACAAAAACAGAGATAGAAGACTGGATATTTTCTGGAGAAGGAGGTGTAAGGATATGAGCGTAAACAAGAAATTTACGTCAATTTTAAAAGAAATTTTAGATGACGTAGTGGTTATTGATTACAGTACTAAACTTAATCTTGATCCTAAAGAAAAAATCACTGATAAACATCGGGTTGTAGGTATAGTTAAGGATTTTATTGATAGAGCCAAGTCCAAAAAGACTAATTTGTTGATTTACAATGAAATAGTTTATATCTACAATGGAGCAGTATGGGAAAAATTTAGTAAGGAAAAACTAAAGATATTCCTAAAGGCCTATGCCATAAGGTCCGGTTGTAACGAAAGTACCGCTAGGCATTTTGAGTTTATTGATAAGCTCGTGAAACAGTTTTTTAACGATGCATATTTTCCATTTCCTGAAGCATCGAGTAATAAAATTTCCATCAATTTAGCCAATGGTACTTACGACTTTGTAGGCGGAATTGGTAGTTTTAGAAGCTTCGATCCTTTGGATTTTCACCGATATCAATTGCCTTTTGGATATGATGCAACTGCGACTTGCCCAATGTTTGACGCATTTCTTTTGAAAGTCTTACCAGATGAGGAAAGTCGAGCAGTTCTACAGGAGTATGCTGGATATATTTTTTCCGGCCAGAACTTAGAAAAAATGTTACTGCTTATAGGAGGAGGTGCAAATGGTAAATCGGTCTTTTTTACAATTTTATGTGCACTATTAGGAGAGGCTAATGTGCTTACGTTTGCTATGGCTTTGTTTAATTCGGAATATAACCGTGCAAGACTGTTGGATGTACTTTTGAACTATTCGTCAGAACGAGGCTCAGAACTTAACGCTGATCTTTTTAAGGCTTTAGTAAGTTCCGAACCTGTGCACGCAAGAGAGCCATATGGTAAACCATTTGTGCTAAAGAATAAGGCTAGATTTATTGTTAATGCAAATTCGTTGCCAAAGGAAACTGAGCAAACCACTGCTTTTTTTCGGCGATGGATCATATTAACATTTGATGTTACTATTCCCGAAAATGAGAGAGATCCAGAACTGGCGAACAAAATAATTCGTCATGAGTTACCTGGAGTTTTTAATTGGCTTCTTCAGGGTTTGGACAGAATTGTTAAAAACGGAAAGTTTACAGAGAGTGCTAGGTCAAAAGCTGCTATTGAAGAATTTCGTCACAAATCTGATAATGTGTCTTTATTCTTAGAGGATTCCATGTTAATTAAATCTTCTAAGGAAAAGATTCGATTGCACAAGTTATACTCAGATTATCGAGTTTTTTGTGAAATGGATGGCTACAAAAGACTGGGTAAACAAAAATTCTCTGAAAGAATTCTTGCGAAAGGTTTTGAGAAAATCAGAATGAGTGATGGAGCAACAGGCTTTTTAATGGAAAAAGAAGTCCTTACAGAAGATTTCAGTAATTCAGAAATTCAGGATGTTACATAAATACATAAGACTTTCTAAGTTAAGTTTTCTGAAAAACTGAATAACTGAAATAGATTTGTTGGGTTTTATTTTTGGCAAATGCCTAGAATTGAAGAAATTGCTGTAAAAAGCAAATTAGTTTGAAATAAAATTTTGATACTTATATATAGCTGGTCGGGATATTTAATTCTCGGCCAGTTTTTTTATGGCTCTACAGTAGTCGAAAAAGTCAAACCTTCTTAAGTAATTAAAAACACCAGATACTGCTCTCAATTAATTAGCTCAAATCCAAAATTTGAATGTTTGGCATTTTGAAGAGGATTATTCCTCAAATTCATTTAGAAAGAACTTATTGGTATATAATTCCTAAATGGGAGGATGTTTTGTGTTGAAGCGGTGGAATCAATCTGGACAATTGTACGTCTGCTGTACTATTGTGTACATAAAGCAAAGATTAACATCCGAATAAATAGTCACTTTGTATATAGTAAGTTCAAAAAAAAGCAAGATATAACACCAATCTATAATAAAATTAGAATTTCTTCTAGCCACCAATACATTTTAGTCTGTGTTTCTGATTAATAAATAATCGCAACCTAGGCGAAACCAAAAGAGCACAATTTTCAAAAACGAATTATTAAAGTAAGGTTTTAATATTCTATATTTGTCCTTTCTGAAACCTGACCATAGGAGGTTTTAAATACTAGAAGAAAACATAAATGAATTAAGGATGCCTAATTGACTTATGCAAAACAGGTTGATACGGACTTTAAGGTTGAAGCAGTACACATTAGCAAAATGAATTTTATCTATAATGCAGTAGTCGAACTTGTTTAAAAAGCTTTCATAACTGTTAGCAGTACTGAAAATGAGTTGTTGCCCATTTGGTTAGCAGACAAAGTTTTGCAAATAGTAGAAAATGAAAAATATTTAATTCATGCCTTAGTAATGGCTTTGAATAAAGCAAAAGAAAATTGAACGAATTAACTCCATATCAGGCAAAGTACATTGCATACGAACTAACTAGACGCTTTCCTTCAGGAAGTAGCGAAAAGTTTAATGTAGCCTTGATGGATGCTCAGGTTGATTTGAATCCACATCAAGTGGAAGCGGCACTTTTTGCCTTTAAATCACCTCTTTCTAAAGGAGCTATTCTAGCAGATGAAGTCGGTTTAGGTAAAACGATTGAAGCAGGTATTTTACTTTCTCAACTTTGGGCAGAACGAAGAAAGAAATTATTAATTATTTGCCCAGCCAATTTAAGGAAACAATGGAGCCAAGAGTTGTTGGATAAATTCTTCCTTGAATCAACTATTTTAGAAAACAAGAATTTCAAAGACTTCAAAAAATCAGGGAATAAAAATCCTTTTGAGCAGGACAAAATCATTATCTGCTCTTATCAGTTTGCAAGAGCAAAAGCGGATTTAATGCAATTGGTTTCTTGGGATTTGGCTGTCATTGATGAAGCGCATCGTTTACGCAATGTTTATAAGCCAACCAATAAAATTGGAAATGCAATTAAAGAAGCTTTATCGCATTCAAGAAAAGCATTGCTTACCGCAACACCTTTGCAAAACTCTTTACTTGAATTGTACGGCCTTGTAAGCATCATAGACGAACATACATTTGGAGACATCAAGAGTTTCAGAAGCCAATTCCTGAGAACAGTAGATGGAGAAAATTATCAAGATTTAAGAGATAGACTAAAGTCTGTTTGCATTCGTAACCTTCGCAGACAAGTTCAGGAATACATTCGTTACACAAACAGAATTCCGCTTACCATAAAGTTTGAACCATCAGAAGATGAACAAAAACTGTATGAAGATGTAAGTGATTATTTGCAAAGAGAGTTACTCTATGCCCTTCCAGCTGGACAAAGGCATTTAATGACTTTGATTCTACGTAAACTTTTAGCTTCATCGACATTTGCCATTGCAGGAACATTAAATAGTTTGATTAAAAAACTAAATCAGGTAATTAAAGACAATGAAGTTCTAAATGTGCCAGAAGATATTTTAGAGGATTATGAATTGTTTGAAGAACAATCAGAGGAATGGGACGAAGAGGAAAACAAAGAAGATAAAAAGCTGAATGAAACAGACTTTGAATCTATAAGACAAGAAATAATTGAACTCGAAAAATATCGAGATTTAGCAGAATCTATAAAGCATAATACCAAAGGCGATAAACTTTTAACCGCTTTGAAAGAAGGCTTTGCTAAAATGGACAAGCAAGCCAATCAAAAGGCAATCATTTTTACAGAATCAACAAGAACTCAAAACTATCTGTTCAATTTATTAAGCGAACACTACCCAAACAAAATTGTCTTATTCAATGGTTCTAATACTGATGAAACATCCAATAAAGTTTACAAAAGCTGGCTCAATCAAAACAAAGGAACAGACAAAGTAACTGGTTCGCCAAGTGCTGATAAAAGAGCTGCATTGGTAGAATATTTTAGAAACGAGGCAACCATCATGATTGCGACAGAGGCCGCTGCAGAAGGTATCAACTTGCAGTTTTGTTCTTTGCTAATTAATTATGACTTGCCTTGGAATCCGCAACGCATTGAGCAAAGAATTGGTCGATGCCACCGTTACGGTCAAAAGTTTGACGTGGTGGTTGTTAATTTCCTAAACGTAAAAAATGCGGCAGACATTCGGGTGTTTCAATTACTTGATGAAAAGTTTAAATTATTCAGTGGCGTTTTTGGTGCAAGTGATGATGTCCTAGGAAGCATTGAATCAGGAGTTGATTTTGAAAAACGAATTGCCGAAATCTATCAGAAATATAGAAGTGAAAAGGAAATTATTGACCAGTTTGATTTGCTTCAAAAAGAATTGGATGAGCAGATTAGCAGTAAAATGCTTTCCACGAGAGAAACGCTATTGGCCAATTTTGATGATGAAGTATTAGACAAACTAAAAATTAGGCTATCGGAAAGCAAAGAATACATTAACAAATACGAGCAATGGCTTTGGGCTGTTACCAAATTTGAATTGAACGATTCTGCTAAATTCAACGATAAAGATTTGAGTTTTCAACTCAAAAAACAACCTTATCCAAATGCAAACTACCCTACCGAATCCTTTAAACTAGGAAAGCCAAATACAGAAGCCTATGTTTATAGAATGGGGCATCCATTGGCACAAACTATTTTAGAAAAGCTAAAGGAAAAGGTATTGCAACCTGCTTCCTTAACTTTTGATTTAACAGGCTACAAAGGTAATGTAGCTATTCTGGACGAATTGAAAGGGCAACAAGGTTGGTTAAGTGTAATGGCTGTGAGCGTGGATTCATTTGAATCTTCTGATTATTTGATGGCTTATGGAATTGCCAATAATGGAATAAACTTAACAGAAGATCAGGCAAAACGACTGCTTCTTTTACCCGCAAAAAATGTTACTCAAGATTCAAATAAAGTTGATGAATCATTGGTAATAAAGTCCGGTGAAAGCTATTTGAATGCTTTATTAAAAACCCTTTCCGAAAGAGACAACAATTATTTGAAATTTGAAACCGAGAAGTTAACCAAATGGGCAGAGGATAGAATGAATGCAGCTGAACTAGCCATTAAAGAAACTAAAGCCAAAATAAAAGAACTAAACCGTGAAGCTCAGAAAACAGTTGACCCAACAAGTCAACTAAAAATTCAGGAACAATTACAAGACGAATCAAGAAAACAAAAAAAGCAACGGCAAGAAATATTCATTGTGGAGGATGAAATTGCGGAAATGAGAGACAAGATGATTAGCGATATTCAAAAACGAATGAAGCAGGAAATAAGCAAAACCCATTTATTTACCATTAATTGGAAACTAGTATAAGCATGACTAACTACGAAAAACTCATAAACACACTCAAAGAAGTGTTCATGCTCGACAAAGCCGAACTAGATTTTGGTATATATCGAATCATGAACCAAAAACGCAAAGACATTGAGAAGTTTCTTGAAAAAGACTTGGTCCCCCAGGTGCAGCAAGTATTGGCAGATAGTCTTTCGATTGACAAGCAAGCTTTGCAAAAAGAGCTAGATGATGCCATTAAGTCAGCACAAGCCTTGGGAGCAGACCCCGAAACTTTGCCAAAAGTACTTGACCTGAAAAAACAATTAGGAGAAGCCGCCGACATGCTTGGGATCGAGAACGAAGTATTTTCGCTTTTGGCCAATTTCTTTAAAAGGTACTTTGACAACGGCGACTTTATATCCATGCGTAGATACAAAAAAGACGTATATGCCATACCGTATGAAGGCGAAGAAGTAAAACTGCACTGGGCCAATGCCGACCAGTATTACATAAAAACCAGCGAATATTTTAAGAATTACCGATTCAAGTTGTCAGATGGAAAATCAGTCTCTTTTGAATTAATAGAAGCAAACACCGAGCAAAACAACAATAAAGCACAAGACAACAAAGAACGTAGATTTGCCTTAGCAGATGCAGACATAAGGGTTGAAGACAATGAGCTTATTATACCCTTTACATATGAACCTAAAGATAAATCAGTAAAACAGGCTCCTTTACTAGCAGAGGCCTTAGAGAAAATAGTGCCGCAAATTACTGGCAATTTCACTGAGTATCTAGACTTAATTAGCTTTAAACCAACCGATAAAAACAGCAAAAGAACCTTATTAGAAAAACACCTAAATGACTATACAGCCCGCAATACCTTTGATTATTTTATACACAAGGATTTGGGGGGCTTTCTTACCCGAGAGCTTGATTTTTATATCAAAAACGAAGTATTGTTTATTGATGACCTTAACACTCGTGACGAACAAGAGTTTTTGAAACAACTCAGCAAAATAAAGGCGATTAAGAAAATAGGCGAAAAGATCATTGCCTTTTTGGCTCAAATCGAAAACTTCCAGAAGAAACTTTGGCTCAAAAAGAAAATGGTGGTGGAGTGTAACTATTGCATTACGCTTGACAGGGTACCGAAAGAGCTATACCCCGAAATACTGGATAACCAGGCTCAAATAGATGAATGGATAAAGTTATTTGCCATAGACGAAATAGCAGCAACACCAAAAAAAGATATGTTTGGCGAAGACATTTTGGGTTTTTCGATACCATTAACTATGGGCTTTTTAAACCAAAACCAATTTTTGGTATTAGATACTGCTTTCTTTTCTGAAACCTTTAAATGGAAGTTGATTGGGAGCATTGAAAACTTTGATGAGAATTGTGATGGTTTGTTGATTAACTCTGAGAATTTTCAGGCGTTGAAATTATTATCTTCTAGATATTTAGGTAAAATTAAGTTTACATATATTGACCCACCTTACAATACAGGGGAGGGGGATTTTCCTTATAAGGATAATTTTCAACATTCAAGTTGGCTTTCGATGATGAGCGATAGATTACACCTGGCAAAAGAACTTATGCCTGAAGACGGAATTTTGTTCATAAGTTTAAATGATAAAAAGGAAAATTTCAAAGAATCTCACAGGCTATTTAATCTATTAGATGAAGTATTTGGTGAAAAAAATTATGTTGAAGTTCTAATATGGGTAAAAAACACTACTCACAATGATTCTAAAACCTATTCTAGAAATCATGAATATATTTTTTGTTATGCTAAAGACAAAAATGTAGTTGAAGGAATTAAAAATATGTTTAGACAACCAAAGCCTGGGTATGATGAAGTAATAGAACTAATCCAAAAACTAAATCACGATTACCCTAGAATTGAAAATATACAAGTTGCACTTAAGAATTTATATAAAGACCATCTAAATTATTTAAAAGAAGAAGCGGAAATTGAGGGAATAGATTGGGAAACCGCTAAATCAAATGATGATTGGAAAGGTATTATGCAATATAGTAAGGCAGAGTATCGAAATTTAGATGATAGGTATATAGAAGAAAAAAATGCAAAACAAGAACAAGCATTAATAAGGGTATATACAAGTGATAATCCATCATGGCCGAATGCAAATTCGTTAACGAAAGACCATAAAGATTCAACACATGTGGAGTATCGGTTTTATAAGCCAATTCACCCCATTACACTTAAAGAGTGCCCAGCACCACAAAGAGGATGGTTGTGGCGTCAAAAGCCACTAGAAGGCAGTGATGCTTTATCATTTGAAAAAATGGAAACAATGAAACTTATTGTTTATGGTGAAGACGAAAAAAATATTCCTAGAGTAAAAAAATTTCTTCACAAAGTAGATACGGATGTTGCAAAATCTGTAATTATTGACAACACTGACGGTGAAAAACAATTATCTAATTTGATGGGTGAAAGGGGAACATTTCCAAATCCAAAACCGACTACTTTAATTAGAAAATTCTTAGAACAAACTACAAAAGCTAAAGATACTATATTTGATTATTTCGCAGGCTCAGGGACAACAGCCGATTCAACAATTAATTTACAAAGGATTGATGGAGAAAAAAGAAAATGGCTGCTCAATGAAATGGGAAATTACTTTGACTTAACAACAATAAAAAGAATTGAAAAAGTAATTTACTCTGGGAGTTGGAAAGATGGAAAACCAGTTAATCGTGATGGAATCAGCCATTGTTTTAAATATATGCGGTTGGAGAGTTATGAGGACACACTTAATAACTTGGTGGTAAAACAAACAGAAGGTCAGTTAGGTGTAATCGAAAACAATCCGAGTTTCAGAGAAGGCTATATGCTCAACTATATGCTCGAAGTAGAGACCAGAGACAGCCTGCTTAATCTGGAATGGTTTGAGAGTCCTTTTAATTGTTTTCTCAATGTAACCAAAAACAACGAACTTGTACCAACCAAGGTAGATTTGGTAGAAACATTTAACTACCTTATTGGATTAGCGGTGGAACACTACGCAGTACCAAAAGAAGGATATGTGGTAGTAACAGGCAAAAACTTGGCAGGGGAATCTATCTTAGTAGTGTGGCGGGACTGCACCCAGCACAATAGCTCAGAACTAAACAAGTTCCTAGAAAAAAGTAAATACAACCCACTAGACACCGAGTATGATCGCATCTACGTAAATGGCGACAACAACGTAGAAAACCTAAAAACCGGCGACGAACGCTGGAAAGTGGTTTTGATAGAAGAAGAATTTAAGAAAAGGATGTTTGAAGAAAATTAAAAAAAGAATTTATTATGCTGAAAATATTCATTGAAATTGGTGGTCAAGAAATTGAAGTTTCTTTCCAAAAAACCATAAAATCAAACCAGATCACTTGGGTTGGGGATTGTATGGTTCCCGATGAAGTAATTATAATAAATGAATCTGATGGCTTACTGGACGAAAGAAGCTTAAATGTTTCATTAGGTGTTTCTACTGCTTCTGTTGTTATTTATGAAAGATTGCTTTCTGCTTTTAATAATTACCATGAAGAAGTTAGTGCTGGTTTTGAGCCTACAGTAGAAAATATTAATGATAGTTTAACACCTCAACCATACAATCCTGATGATATAAAAGTTAGACGAGAAGGATTTTCTGTTTTTGAAATCAATAGAATGATGACAGAGCAAAATGACATTGATTTAAATCCAGACTTTCAAAGAAATTTAGTTTGGGATAATTCTAGGAAATCTGCACTTATAGAATCTATATTACTGGGTATTCCAATTCCAGTTTTTTATTTCGCTGAAAGTAAATCAGGTAAATATCATGTTGTAGATGGACTTCAAAGATTGTCAACAATTAAACAATTTTTCAACAACGAATTTGCGTTGAAAAAACTCGAACACTTAAAAGAAGATTGCAATGGAAAGTACTACAAAGAAGAAGAAAATTTAGATGGTAAGAAAAAATTGAAGGCATTGGACAGAAAACATACTAGAAGGCTTGAAAATGCTCAATTAATAGTGAACGTAATTGAATTTGCATCACCTCAAAAAGTAAAGTATGATATTTTTAAAAGACTGAATACCGGTGGTAGGCCGTTAAACAAGCAAGAAGTAAGAAACTGTATTGCCAGTGATGCCGTTCGCAAGTTTTTAAAAAATGCGGCACAATCTCCTGAATTCCTTCTGGCGACTGGAGAAAGTGTTAATGACAATAGAATGGATGCCCAAGAATTAGTATTAAGATTTATCGGGTTCAAATTAGAAAAAGAAGGAAAGATTATTTATACAGGTGATATGAATTCATTCTTAGATGATGTAATGGACATCATAAACGAATATGATACAAGTAAACTAGTCATATACGCGAGTGAATTTATAAATGGCTTAAAAGTTAACTATCATTTATTTGGTGAATTTTGTTTCAGAAAATGTCTTTCAGAACATTTAAAACCAGGTGCAAGGAAACAATTCATTAATAAGGCACTATTTGTTTCCTGGATGATGGAAGCATATACTCTTGATTACAAAATGTTGCAAAATAAGGTTTCATTTGGCAGCTTTTCAGAAAAAATAGCACAAGAACTAGATAGTAAAGGAAAGTATTACACCATTCTAACTACCGGAACAAGTGACAAGCAAAATATGAAAGATGCTGCATTATTTGCAAAAGAACTTTTATCTAAAAATAAAATATCATGATCAATAAAATAAAGATCAACAACTTCAAGTGTTTTCAAAATAGTGAAATTCAATTTAGGAAGCTAACAGTACTTGCAGGCTCCAATTCAGTAGGTAAATCATCTGTTTTGCAGGCATTATTACTTTCGAGAATTACAATAGAAAAGTTAATTCAATTTAGCTTGTTAGATAATGACCAAAAAATTAATAAGAAAGTACAAATACCGTTAAACGGAAAGTATTTATTGGCCTTAGGAAATACAAATGAAGTGTTGACAAGAGATGCTAATACTAATATAATTTCAATAGTATTAACCGATACTCAATCAGATACGGAGATAGTGTTCCCTCTAAAGGCAGAAGATACAAAATCGGACTATTACAATTTAGAATTAGGAGAAGACTGGAAACAGAAAGGCACATTTGATAATTTGAAGAACGAATTCTATTATTTAAATGCCGAACGTTTGGGACCTAGATTAACTTATGATGTTGACCAACAAGATTATATACATGTTGGTTGGCAAGGTGAATATACTATTCAAGTACTAGCACAAAATAAAGAAAACAGCATTGAAGAAGCAACCTTTAGAAATTTTAGGGATACCATAGATTATAAATTAATTAACCAAGTTAAGTCATGGATGAATTATATTATTCCTGGGTTTTACATTGATGAAGCAGAATTGGATGGAAAATTAAAAAAAGCATATACCACCTATTCTAAAAGTAGTCCGACCAATGTAGGTTTCGGAATTTCATATGTATTACCAATAATTGTAAATGGATTGCTCGCAAAATCAAACTCATTATTTATTGTTGAGAATCCAGAAGCTCACTTACATCCAAAAGGACAATCTAATATTGGTTTCTTTCTAGGCCAATTAGCTTCTTCAGGTGTGCAAGTTGTTATTGAAACACATAGTGAGCATGTAGTAAATGGAATCAGACGTGCAGCCTTATCAGAAAATAATCTTAACGCTAATGATATTTTAATAAACTTTTTTAGCGGTATAAATACAGATAAAATTTCCATCATCAGGGAAATAGAGGTTCAGGAAACTGGCGATCTATCAAATTTCCCAAGAGATTTCTTCGATCAAGTTCAGCAAGACATGGCTTCATTATTTAAACTTCAAGAGAATAAAAATGGTTAATCTTTTGACTTATAAAGAAAGTTTTCTTTGGGAGGATTCAAGGTTAAATAGAAGTCAATCTATTCGAAAACTTAATGAAGCAATTATATCTTCAAAAGATTATGGTGACAGACATTACAAGACTACAGATTTTAACCAACTAGAGGTATCTTGGGGTAATCTAATGGAGTTTGTTTTTAGTTACGGATTTGACGAAGAACAGCGTGTAAGGAGATTTCCTTGGATGAGTCAAATTGAGCACTATACCTTGGTGAATATATTTAGTTCCCTAAAGAATGCAACAGTTTTTAATTCAAATAATGTAAAGGAATTTGAAAAAGAATTTGGACAACATAGAAGTAGCTTAATGGGTTTTGAAATTGTAAATCCTCAGGAAAAATATGTTTCTTGCAAAATCACACTCAATAAATTTCATTCCGAAAATGCATCTTCATTTAATAGAGTAGAAAGAAATCAAAACATTAATTATTTCATTAAGCATTACGTTGTTGCTTTAAAAGAGGACCCCAACACTATAAATTCATTAATCAAAAAGAAGCATGTAAATCCATTGTTCGAAAGACTGGATATTCCAAAAAACGATAGTTCAGGTAAAATTTTACATGGCGAATCCTTCCAGATGCATTTCTATGATGATAAAAGAAGTTGCTTAAATATTAATGGGAAGTGGAAGCACGAAGGATTTGACTTGCCGAATGAAGTCTGTGACCAATTAATTAGTTGGGGGTTTGTCCTTCCTGAAAATTTACTTTAATCTATGTCAAAACTAAGCTCATCCCTAGTCCTTAATAAATATATCTTGAATCTGTTTGGAGTAACGGATCTTGAAGCTCTTTCTTCAGACTTGAAAGATTCTTCGCTTGAAGGTTACGACGAAAACAATATTTCGCATTTTCACCATGCCTTAGTTTCGAGATTTTACGGTAATTCCAATTTGCCCAAAGATTTGCTATTACAATATGATCAGCATATTTATTCGCATACCCAACTAATATCTGTAAAAAGAAATGAACCTTTAAAATGGAAGTATTTTCAATATTTAGCTCTCCTATTTACCGAAATATATTTAGACAAGTATTTTTCAAATCATTCCATTTTATTAAGCGAGCTAAACACCTTCTTAGAAACAAATAATGGCAAAAATAAAAACGATTTCGCAGCCATCTCACCATTCAGATTTGAAAATGACACCAATGACGTAAACAAATTGGCCTATTGGAATGCAACGGGTTCAGGTAAAACTTTGCTGATGCACATTAATATTTTGCAATACAAACATTACCTTAAACTACATAACAAAGAAGCAGGGCTAAACAGAATTATAGTACTAACACCCAACGAAGGCCTTTCTAAACAACATTTAGTGGAGTTTGGGCAGTCAGGTTTGGAGGCCGAATTATTTGATAAATCTGGTGGCTCGTTGTTCTTAGGCAATAAAATAGAAATCATTGACATCCATAAACTCGAGGAAACCTCGGGTAACAAAACAGTGGCTGTAGAAGCCTTTGAAGGCAACAACCTCGTATTAGTAGATGAAGGTCACCGAGGCTCAGGTGGAGAAAGCTGGAAAGACAAACGAAACCGCCTTTGTACCAATGGTTTTTCATTTGAGTATTCCGCCACTTTTGGTCAGGCAGTACATTCGCTGTCAGGTAAGAAACAAAAGGATTTGATTGACGAATACGGTAAAGCTACGATTTTTGACTATTCCTACCGGTACTTTTATAATGATGGCTACGGCAAAGATTACCAGATATTAAATCTAAACGAGCAATGGCACGAACCAGGCATGGAAGATAGGGTCGTTTTATATTTAACGGCAAGTTTACTATCTTTTTATGAGCAATTATTGGTTTTTAAGAATTATGGTAAAGAGATAGAACCTTTTTTAATTGAAAAGCCATTAATGATATTTGTTGGTGGAAAAGTTACTGCGGTTAGAACTGTAGGGGGTGAAACACAATCAGACGTTGTAGAAATTTTAAAATTCCTATCATCATTCGTCAAAGAAGAATTAACATCAATTAACAACATCAAATTGATTCTTGAAGCTCGGGATGGATTGAATAACGAATCTGGGCAATCAATTTTCAGAAATGCATTTCGTGAAATTAGGAAAACAGGTAAAACCCCTGATCAAGTATACCTAGATGTATTAAGTGAGATATTTAATTCTACAATAGCTGGAGCAACATTGCATATTGATAATCTTAAGGGGCAAGATGGGGAAATTGGACTTCGAATTGGCAATGGGGATTATTTTGGAGTAATAAATGTTGGTGACGACAAAAAGCTTATAACTATTTGTAAAGAACAAAATTTGTTGGTTGATGAAAGAGATTTTTCAGCTTCATTATTTCATGATATAAATAGAAAAGGAAGTATTTTAAATGTACTAATAGGTTCTAAAAAGTTTTCAGAAGGCTGGAGCAGTTGGCGAGTTAGTACTATGGGGTTATTAAATATTGGTAGAGGGGAAGGCTCTGAAATCATACAACTCTTTGGCCGAGGAGTGAGGCTTAAGGGCTACAAGTTTTCACTAAAAAGAAGCACTGCACTTGATTTAAGTTTGCGACCAGCTCAGATACCTACAGTTTTGTCAATATTAGAAACCTTGAATATTTTTGGTTTGAGGGCAGACTATATGCAGCAATTCAAAGACTATTTGGAAGAAGAAGGATTACCTACTGATTCAGATATGGAAAAAGTTAGCATTGAAATTCTGCCTACTATAGCAAACCTTTCGGAGAAAAAACTTAAATACATAAGAGTAAAAGATGGATCAAACTTCAAACGTGAGGTTTCAGTGGATGCTGTTCTAAAAGAAAAGATTTCAACTGTTTTTATAGATTGGTATCCTAAAGTTCAAGTTTTAAAGAGTTCTAAATTGGCCGCAATATCAACTATATCTAATATTGAAGAGGGAAATATTGATGAAAGTCATCTTGCTTTTTTAGATTGGAATAGAATTTATTTTGACATTCAAAAATTCAAAAACGAACGAAGCTGGTACAATATTAATCTATCGATTCCAGCAATGAAGGATATTCTTCTCAGTCCAGATTGGTATGTTTTGCAAATACCTCGAAGTGAATTAGAACTAAATGACTATTCCAAAGTTAAGCTTTGGCATGAATTGGCCGTTTCGCTGCTAAAATCATTTATTGAAAGGCTCTATAATTTTGAGAAGGGTAAATATTATAGCGACAAAATTGTAGTTGATATATTAGATAGTAATCATCCCAATTTTGAGTCGGAGTATAAATTTGAAGTAAAGAAAACCGAGGATAGGTTAATTCAAAAATTGAAAGAACTGAAAGACATTGTTAAAAAGAAGGAGTTCAATGAAACGTTTAGGATAGGTACTGATTTTGAATCAATTTATGCTGGACTACATTTGTATCAACCATTAATTTATATTGATAAGGGTAAATATGAAGAAGTGGTTAAAGTTCAACCAGTAGCATTAAACAAAGGAGAGAGAGATTTAGTAGAAGATTTGAAAGCGTATTTAAATAGTAATGTTGATTTCTTTAAAAACAGGCAGCTCTATTTATTAAGAAACATGAGCAAAAAAGGGATTGGTTTTTTTGAAGCCAACAACTTTTTTCCTGACTTCATACTGTGGTTGGTTGATGGGGAGAAACAATACGTTTCGTTTATCGACCCCAAAGGGCTTAGGCAAATTCAGGGTTTTTCAGATTCTAAAATTCAATTGCACAAGACTATAAAAACTGTAATTGAACCCAAACTCAATGACCCAAACATAGAATTAAACTCATATATCATTTCTAATACGCCTTATAATCAATTATCGCACTGGAAGGGACAAGATAGTATTGATGATTTTAATTCAAATCATATCCTATTTCAAAAAGAGCAAAGGCCATTTTACATTCAATTAATATTGGATAAAATATATAAAAACAATTGAAATAGAAATTAATGGGTTTTAATCAACCAACCAATAAAAAAATACCCTTTTTTGAGAGTTCAGAACTTCAGAATTTCAGTTAGTAGTTTTTTGGCTATTTTGAACCACTGAATTTCTGAAAAACTGAAATGTTCAAACGTTACTTTTTTTGTACTATCGTTATATTTTAATTTTGTTATTTTTAAAGAAAGTCAATCCAATTCGATTTGAAATTAGTAATAATTAGGTTTGCAATTTCCAATTCTTGACAATTCAAATGTATGATAGTATTAAAGCTGAAATTGCATTAATTGTAATTTGTTTTTTGTAGGTGTCAAATTAATTTCAATTGTATTATTTAGTGAAGAGAGAACGTTAAAGTTTTCATGTTATTAAAGAAAAATCTAACTTTGTAAATCATTGCTCAATTTTTCTAATTATATATTTCGATTTTATTTTCTCGTTTTAGGTAGGAAAAGCAGTTATTGTATACTATAACATTGTCTAAATCTTATGAAATCATATTTTGAGAATATTTTACCAAAGATTCTTTCCTTTTCTAATAAATTGGATTCTCTTTCAAATTTAGTAGACGAACCCTGGGCAGTTTACAACAATCCGAAAGAGAAATATATATTCAGACAAAACAATCAATTAATATACTCAAACAATGGCAATGTGTCATTAGGTAAATGGGAGCTATTAAATAGAGCAAATTCTATTTTGATTGAACAAAACAATTCTTTTCGTCTCTTTAACCATGGTTTTTTAGATAATTCAATTTTAATGCTAAGAACAGATGGTGGCGACGAACTATTTATTCTCGCTAATACGAATAAAATTTCACCATCTGAAGTTGAGAAATATATTGAAGAAACCTACCTTAATAAAACACAGCACCCTGCATCTCAATTATCTGCACCGTTGGGTATTTCCGCAGAAATTAAATCTGATAAAGGTTTAATTACAATTAAATTCCTAACGAATATTAATACACCAAATCCTGGTGATGAAGTTTGTATCAATTCCAAGCCAGCACCAGATGGTAAATACAAAATTGGATCGATGTTTTACTTAAACATAGCTGATGGTAAAATAATTTCTAAGGCCTTATTCTAAATTTCAAAACAATTATTAGACAAAAAAAATCAAAATGACAACTTTTTTTTCAGACCTTATTCCAAAATTTCAACAATTCTCTCAAAAGTTAGATAACCTTTCCCTTCTTACCGATAAGCCTTGGGTAATTATTAACGGGGATATTTCATAAAAGGAGGTTTATATTTTTAGGAGTAATAATGACCTGTTGATTTCTAAGAATTGCTCTGTAGAAAAAGCTAAATGGGAATATCTTGGTTATAATACATTATTGATTGAAAAAACAACAGAAAGCCACCTTTTTAAACAAGGCTTTTTTGATGATAATATCCTTGCCCTCAAAATTGACAGTACAAATGATTATGTCTTTTTAGTAAACAAGATGGTATTCGAAAAAGAAATAAATTCGGTTTCTGGAATCATAGAATTACTTGACCGGCATTACCTCAATCTCAACAAAAATGCTTTATTAAAAGATCACGAAACCAATACAGTCTTCTTTGCACCCAATCACGAAATAACAAGTGAATCTGAATTATTCTCATTTATGGGCAATAAGACAATTCAACAAAACCTTTTATTCGCAGATGGTTCTCAAGGTCAAATATTCAATATTATTAAATCGAATGAGTTTTATTTTTTGGGTAAGACAGAAGGCTTTTGGGTAAATCTTAAATTCTTTTACGAAGACAAGCATAGTTGTATAAATGCTTTGCATCACTTTCTACATTTTCAAAAAGAATTAAAAAATGGGTTTATTATGATGTCTTAGATTTGCATATTTCCAGCTGTTTCATACGAGTCTTAATACCGCAGGGTTTTCCGCAGCCGCACAACAGCCTTTCGTTGTTTTTTCTGTCGGGGTCTGCGAGTCACACTTTTTGGTAAGTGTCGCACGTATTGCACATTGTTTTCTTATTCCCTAAGAAAAACAAAGAGCTATTCTAGTCGTACTGCAAATAGCACTCTGCTTAAATAATCAAATCCTGCCAAGATGATATGCCAGAAAAAGTACATCTCTAAGAAGTTCAGAACTTCAGAATTTCAGTTAATCGTTATTTTTGGTATCTCTAAAAACTGAATTTCTGAATAACTGAATTACCAAAACAGTGACATCTATTACAAATAGTTTGTTTATCGACTTTTGGAAATTAAACCAAACACCAAGTGGCTCACTTTCGCCCAGAATTAGTGGCTCTCTTTAACTTGGAATCAGTGGCTCAATATCGCCGCCACTTACAATCAATTAAAGAATTATTCTCTGTGATAAAATATTTCATACCAATCTGCCCAAACTCCCTCGATGTTTCAATAACGCCATGCTGAGTAGAATGAAGTATTATTTTCTCCTTCTCTTCTGATGACCATGTTTTCCGATGTTTTAACATACACAAATCTAATTAATAGTTAAGTTAGTTTTGTGTCCAAATATTTATCAACCCATTAGTATAAGCCAAATTATTGATTTTGGCGAAACAACTGCCTAAAAAAGAAAGACTACAATTGGCTTCAATACTAATTGAGGAGGAAGATTTTATATCTAAAGAAGAATTACTTTTTAAAATAAGGAGGGCTTGGAGGATGTCAAGCTTCATAAAGAAGTAAAATAAAACTTCGAACCTTGGATGATTTCTTAACAGATGTATAAAGTAGTAGCTGCTTGTAGTTTTGAAGCGAAGAATTTATATTATCTACAATCTGTTTTTTTATCACGAATCCCTATAGACCTCCTTATTTTCCACTTAAATTCACAAATATCGAGTAAAACTCTAACTACTCCGCAACTATGGTGGATCCATCGCAGAGTGCGATAAACTCAAATTTAATTACCAACTCTATTTAGCATAGAGCCGATTTAAATATAAATAAAGTTCATTTACAGTGTCTTCAAAATTAGAAAAATATGTTTTGCCATAGACTGAATTCATATAAAAATACTCTTCAGAAACACCGCCTTTATATAATTCGCCTTCTATCGAATCATTAAATTTTATGATATATTTAGTGTATTGTCCCCAAATAAAATCAAATTTTTCTTGTTGACTTATAATTTGATAAGCGAAATTGTCTAATGAATTAGTGTTTTTTGGATTTGTTAATCCTATTGGGTCAGTATTATTTAGGTATTTAGAGTCTAAAAACTTTAAAACGTCACTAATATTATTCAATTCTCTCTCATACTTTGACTCATTAATTAAAAAAGCATAGTTCGAAGAACTGTCAAGTTTTAGAGCTAAAACATTATCGTCAAAAAAACCATGTTTAAAAAGATTACTCTCTTCCTTTGTTTCTATGAGAATAGATTGATTTCCTAAATATTCCCAAGTTCCTTTTTCAACTCTACCATCGTTTGAAATGAGTAATTGATTATTAGCTCTAAAAATATAAACTTTCTTGTTACTTTTTATTTCATCTAAAGATACCCAATGCTGATTGGTCAATTTTGTTAAATCATCAAGTTTCTGACTATACTTTTGAATCTTAGGTATTATATCTGCAAAATAAGTTTTCATTTATATTTGATATATAAATATTTTATTTAATGTCTCTAGCATTTAAAATCCGAAGTAAGGGAGCAGAAAATCATCCCCAACCTCCAATAAAATGAATTAGAGAGTTTAATTGTGATTAACATTCCAAAGATATAAGAATAGATATAAAAAGCAAAACTAGACTCAATAACTTCCAAAAAACTACCAATTCTCAACCACACAAAAAAAGACCCCAACAAACCCAAAGTTTGCAAGAGTCCTAAATATTATTATTTCAAAAAAACCTTAGCTTAATCCCGCATTAATCTTTTCCAAAACCTCACTACCAGGGAATAATTCCTTTTCGGAATAAGAGTTAAGAGGCTTGTTTACAGTTCCTATTAGGTCCTTGGGTTCTTCACTTTTGGTATCGAGATAAAGTGCATATCCCATTGAAAGTGATACACTTAAGTTGTTTGGTTTTGATTTGATTTTAATTCAAGTATATTTTGTCGTTTACTTTAAAAAATCAAAACATACCCTTAATAAGATATTTTCTATTTTGAAACTTTCTAGATTAGGTATTCTTATTTTTTTAGCAAAACTTAGTTTGCTCAATTTTATAGCAGGTCTTTGCGTAAATTGTTAGCCATATTTGTGTTATGAAATTAAAGAACCTAAAAGATGTCTGGCATGTTGGGAGTAACTATGCAATTCTGAGTTTGCCATTTGTGAGCTATTCTGTACAACCTCACTGGAAGAATAGGTTAGAACCAAATAAATTAAATCATAGATTTATGGCTAGTTACAAAAGTTCTATCGCGGTAAACCAAACTTTTGAAAATGAATATCTAAATATGGAGGACGCTATAAATGGATGTGAGATGCATCTGCAAAAACTCTTAGACTACTTATTTTTGAAGTTAGACAAAGTGGTAGAACTTAGAGGAACATACCTACCTGTTAATTCAAGTCAAATAGCTAACACCTTTGTAATGAGTTAATACCGAATAATATTAATCAGAAACTTAATACTGCTTATTTGTTTGATTACTATATTTTTATCAAAAAAAGTAAGACAATAAATACTTAAAATCAGTTATATTTTTAAAAATCATTATGTAAATAAAAATGAGTTTCATAAAAATGAGATAATTCCTCAATAGCCTAAAAAGTAGTAGGAACACAAATGTTATAGGAACCTTTTTAAATAATTAGATTAAAAATAATAAATGTTCATGCAAATTTACTTTTATTAGTAAAGAGGAATGTATCTTAGAAAAATTTATGCAAAACCATTATTAATATTAACAACCCAAAATCTTATGATTATGAGACAAATAAAAACGACCCTAATAATAATATTCTTTATTTTTACATATTCAGAAGCTGAAAGTCAATTTCAAAAATATAGTATATCTGTCAAAAACAACGGATATAAAGGATGGTTAGCTATTTCAGGGCGTACTAATTTTTTTTTCCTGCATGATGAAACTAGCTTGATTTTACATGCAGACTCAGAGGGTTCTTATTATTTAAATACTGGGGCAACTATTGGAGATTGTCATGACAATCAAACATCATATATATATATATTCTTTAATAAACTTGGATTAATAGATTCTATTTGCCCTTCTGAGTCTGCTTCAATAACTGCAGACAAAAAGGGAATAAGTTTAAACACGGCACCTGTAAATATTGATCCTGGGAAATTTGATAGAGCCTGGTATCCATCTTTCGGTGTAGATATTAATATTAAACAGGGTTTCTACTATGGAAAGCAAACACTGCAATTAATAAAAGGGCAAACATATGCTATAGATGACTCTCATTCTGCATTAATTGGAAATGATCAAGATTATGCTTCCTATTTTTATTTTACCGTTAATAAGAGTGGCAAAATAATATTATATGATAAAGCTTCAGTGTCTGCAGCTGCAGTTGGAAATACTTTAAAATTCAAAACAGTAAATGTTGTAATAGACCCTAATGAAATTTCGAATGGCCGTACACTATATATTCGCAAGCCATCTAGTCAAACAATCCCTATTTTAAAAAAGACTTGTGTACCGTTCATTAGAGGTGTAGTAAATAATGTTTTTTGGAAAGATGATAAAGGGCAAGAGGTTAATTTTCAATTTCTGCCAATGTAGAAAAAGGTAACCTATAACATATATCAAAGTAGAAGAAAGCCCAAGACCTCAATCAAAGTCTAGGGCTTTTTGGTAATTTAAATTAAAAACCATCCTCTTTTTAATATATTAATAAATCCATAAAGAATAATTAAATAGAATAGTTATCAAGTATCAAACTCCTAGGTAAATGATACTGATACTAGACCTGAAAATTTAAAATTTCGATGAGCTTCATATCTAGGGCTATACTAATCGCATAAAGTGATGATAACGTTGTATTTACCTCACCTCTTTCAATATTACCGATTTGATTCTTTGACAATCCAGATTTAAAACACGGCTCCTCTTGACTCATACCTTTAGATTCTCTCAATCTTTTCAGGTTGGCTCCAAACTTTTTTAGTAAATCTGTATTTCTAGAATTATTCACAGCCCAAAAGTGCGATATAGAAATATTTTCTACATCACATTGATTTAGGGACATTTTTATTCTTCCAAATATTCTTTTTTCTCACTTAAACAGAATAATATCTTGAGTAAAAAAAGACCGCCTTCTTTGGGCAGCCTCTTGTAAGAATCATAAACACTCTCAAAACTTAGGTGTACCATATAATTGCTTGTTCTCTTTGTAACGCATATCTGGTGTGCCGTTTTTTGTTGTTGGGTAGCTTGGAAAGGCTGACTGTCTTTCTGCCCTAGGCTGACTATAATTACTATAACTCGGTGCAGTATAAGTCTCAACTTTAGGGCTTGAATAAGTAGGCGTTAGGGTTGAATAAGTGTTACTACTCCTACCACTTTGTGTAGATTGTTGATAAGTATTACCATAGGCCTGCTTATTTACCCTATAACGCATATCTGGAGATCCATCTTTGTTATACTGTGCTTGAGTTGAAATAGCTACGGCTAATAATGTGACGATTGCTAAGATAAATTTTTTCATTTTGTTTTTATGTTTTATTTTATGTAGGTTAATAACAGAACCTTTAAAAGGTAACCCTATTATTTAAAATAAAAATATTGGAGTCTCCAACTTTTGTTTCTTTTCGAAATAAATAGTTGGATTTATTGTTAAACAGCCTTCGTAAAAAAATCTCTAATCATGAAAATATTGAGGTTGGATTTCTTTGCAATGCCGCTTTTGCATTTTGAACTGCAGGAACAAAACTTTCAGGGTTAAAAAATATCTCAGTGCGTTGAAGAGTTTTTTTAGTCTTGGCTCTTAATAATGCTTCCCTGGCTTTTTCTAGTTCTTCATCTATAGATTCTTTACTGCTCATTTTAATAACCACAACAAGAAACTCTAAACAAAAAAGAAATAAAGTAAACAATATATAGACACCTAGCATAAATCCATCTTGTGCAATTAAATCAAACATTGCTCTAATCCTTAATAACAAAGCACTGCCATCGAAGTCCGACTCTGCTTTCAGTTTTGCATTTGCTTTTCGAGTTTCTAAAGCAGTTTTTAGAGAAATTAATTCTTGATTTTCTTTATTATAATCTGATTCTAGCTTTGAGGCAATATCCATTTTAAATAATGCAATTTTACCTACTCGCTTTTGTCCACTTCCTCCAGACCCATCTGATTCATCTTTTGCAGCTTGTAAAGCTCCTTTCCATTCTATACTTCTTTGATTTACAAGTGACTGTTGAAAGTCAATTTTCTGAACAAATTCTTGATCTACAAAACTGCTAGCATTATTAATCTCAGTTTGTTTATACTTTGCTACTTGGTTATCAATATCATGTTTGAAAATAACTTCATCCATACTAATAGAACCTAAAGAGGCAATGAGAAGTCCTAGGAAAACCCTAAACCAAAATATTGCCCTTCCACCAGTTGACATTATTATTGCCCTTTCAATTATAAATATTATGAATGAAGCAATAAAGGCTGTTATCAAAGCAGCAATTACTCCGCCTTCCAATACATGCTTGACTAACAAATAACTATTAATAAACCAAAGGATAACAGGAATCATTAGGCAATTAGCATAAAGTGCTATCTTCCTTTTACTCGCTGGCTGGTAAAACTTAGTGTAATTGGGGTTTTCTCCAATGAGTATACTGTAAAATTTTAACATGATTTTTGGTATTTAAATATTTTTGATTGAGTTTAGCAAATTCTCGCCAGCGATATAATCATTGAGACCTTGTACAAATCCTTGGTGATACCCATGAATAGCACTCATTACCCAGCCTTCATTTTCAGCAGAAAGTTCTTTTTGTTTTTCTAGTAAAGCTATAGAAGCGTTTAATTCTTCAATGGTCAAGTCAAGATTTCGAGTGGTTTCAATAGAGATTCTCTCTACATTGACAAGCATCATTCTCATTTGTAGCCGATTTTCAGACTTTTCTTGCATCATTTGATCAATTATCAATTGAAATTCAGAACGAATTTTCTTTTTTCCAATTTCTAAAGTTTCACTAGAATGGTACTCATACCCATCATTAATGCCCATTGATCTATAGTTTCGGTCAAGAAAATTAGAGATATTACTTTGGCTAGATGACTTCAATGGAGTTTCTTTAACAGGAGGTTCGTTATCAATAAATAAATCCATCGCTGGAATATTTGTTTTTGGTTCCTCAAATGTTTCGAGTACCTCAGTATTTGAGTTTAAAGGGTTTTCAACTTTCGTTTTAACACCAAAAAGGTTTTTAAAAATGCTCATTTTTGTATTTGTTTATTAAATAATAAATGTTGGTACTTTAAATTTTGAATGACCTGCTGTATGGCAATTATCACATAGGGTTATCAGATATTTGTTTTGATATTCCCATGGTAGTTTAAAATCCTTTAAACTTTGAATAAAATGATATTGCTTATGGTGTACTTGAAGACCTACACTAATGCCGCAGCTTCGACATTTGTTATTATCTCTTTTTATAATGACTCTTCGTTTTTCAACCCAAAGTGAATCCTTTAAAACTTCATTGTATTCTGTTTTCATACCTTTTTTTGATTTAAATGCTATTTGCAGATTAATAACTAAATAGAAAAAAGGTAACCTGTTATATAAGTAAATATTTAAATGATAGATTATGGGCGAAGTATTCTTTGTTCATGAAATAATTAGGTTTTTAAGGAAGTCTTTGTTAGGTTTCTCAAATTTTGACAGTTATAAACTTGCTTTTAAAAGGTAACCTTGGCTACTCTTTAGTAAGTGATTTAAAAGTTTTCGAAAAATATTAATTAATTTTAGGTTACTATTTTAATAAACCGTTATAAACCCATGATTAGCATTTCTGACGAAGACATAATTGCACATTTACAAGCTGGCAAAGAAACATACCTTACACATGTATATGATAAATGTAAGAGAAACGCTTTGAGTTTTATGAGACAAAGTGGTGCAGACTATGAAACCGCCCAAGATATTTTCCAAGATTCCGTGATTCTGTTTTTTGAAAAAGTACGAGAGGGTAATTTCGAAAAGAGAAGCTCAATTCAAACATATCTCAACTCCGTTTGCAGGTTTAAGTGGCTTAATACTATCAGAGATAAGAGAGACTTTATTTCAAATTCGGACTTTAGTTTTGATGAAACCATTAAGGACGATTTTGAGACTTTTGGAGATGAAAAAGAAGAGAGAATTAGTTTGATTGAAACTCAACTAATAAAATTAAAAGCAAAAGGAGGAAAATGCTATGATATATTGTATGCCTATTTTTATGAAAACAAAAAAATGGAAAACATAGCACAGCAATTTGAATATACCAATGCAGATAATGCGAAAAGTCAAAAGGCAAAATGCCAAAAACAATTAAAAGAAATGGTGTATGGATGATTTTGAAGATGATTTGAAAATAGCCTTAACTCGCTTGAAACGCACTGAGCTAAAAGAATCTTTACAAGCTCATGAGGAGGAATCTTTTGAGGAAGATATATCGGAAGCTCTTAAAAGACAGAAGAGAGCACAGCTAAAAGCTCAATTAAGAAACCATAAGAAACCATTTTCATTTTTAAGATATTGGAAATACAGTGCAGCAGCATGTATTATAATAGGTATTGGTTTCTTTTTTTACAATTTGAATGAAAATGGCAAAGAAGGGATAATGGCTGAAATTAAGAAACCAAGAATTGAAAAGCCAAAAGCAAATGAAAATTTAAAACAAGAAAAAAGCACAAAGGAAGAAGACCAAATCTTTAATTCAAAAGTGTTTGTTGAAGATATTGGGCAATTAGGATTTGGAAGTAAGCCGTTTAATATAAAAGTTGTTGTAAATAAAGCAAACAAGGGCTTAAGGTATAGGTTAAGTCAAAACAGCATAGTATTCAAATCCTCAAGAAACATCGATGTAAATATCTATAAAATTCAGGATCAGTTTTATTTGAAGGTCAATCAAAAGGTATTTTTACTAAAGAATAATACTGGCTTTGAATCTCCAAAAGAGGTATTCGATAAAGAAATACTAGATTTATTACCTTAAAATCATTTGATACAAATTGCATGTTTAAAAAATACTTGGCCACCCTTATAGTGGTTGTTGTTATACCAGCTGTAGGTTTTTCTCAAAGTAAAATGCCGAATTATGTCTCTTTGGTCTATAATGAGTTGGTAAATGCCTATGGAAGTATTAAAGTTCCTCCTTTACTAGAGTTCTCGAGAGCAAACGAAACAGTGATTGCACTTTATGTTTCATCACCAAAACCAACTGTCAAAATTGACAAAAAACTTTTGGCTATATGTTCCGCTTTGGGCAAAGATAGCCTTAATGCCCTTTCATTGGTTTTGAGTCATGAACTTGCTCACTATTACAACGACCATACTTTTTGCTATGACTTCTCTTTTGCTCACAAAGGCACTACCATTTCTAAAACCCTAATTAAAATATCTCCTGATAGTAAAAAAGAAAAAGAAGTTCAAGCTGATTATCAAGGGCTTTGGCATGCTTTGATGGCTGGCTATGAGCCAATTGCTATTTTTGATAAAACTTTTGACAATATATATAAATCCTACAACCTTCCCGAAATAATGCAAGGCTATCCTACCAAAGCAGAAAGGAAGCAATTGAAAAATACAGTTCTTTTAAAGATAGAAAAGTTAGCTCCAATTTTTAGTTCTGGGATTATTTTGTCAAAAAATCAATATTTCAAAGAAGCCAAAGATTGTTTTGAGTTCTTATTACAAACATTACCAACTCAGGAGAATTTTAATAATGCTGGCATGGCATATCTATCCATGGCTATTAGTAACAAAACTCCAGAAACAATACCATTTGCTTATCCAATTTATAACGACACTCAGTCTTTGTTAATTGACAATATTAAGAAAAATGGTACAAAGGGAGCAAATGGTGAAGACGAAGTAATGACTCAAGAATATTTTGAAAAAGCTAAAAAATATTTTGAAAAGGCTATCAGTTTAAACCCTAAATACTTGGAGGCAATTTTGAATTTGGCCAGTCTTCATAGTATAAATGACAATCAAGAAGCAGCCATTGGTTTATTGAATAGTTTACCTAAAGATGTTCAAAAAAATGAGGAAGTGCTTTTAATTAAAGCCATAGCCCATTTTAAATTAAAAAATGAAATTTTGGCCGAAAGGTTATTCACAAATTTAATTGAAAGTGAAAATCAGATGATTGTTTTTGACAAAGAGTTGTATGAATTATCTAAAGGACCCAAAACCATCTTGAATAAATTTTTGATAAAACAACGAAGTCAAGATCTTTCTAATATTGATAAAAAACCTAATTTTGAGCTTAATTCCGAAGGCAACACTTGTCAAAACATTTCTGATTTGAAAATTTGCAGCAATAGAAACCAAGACCAAATTTTGATTCAAATAGGAAAATCTCAATTATTATTATGTAGATTTGTTCAAGACAAATGGGAGGTTTCTTTAAAACCACAACAATAATACATGCAAAGAGTTTTATTTTTAATCAGCTTTCTATTAGTTATTTACCCTAAGCTAGGGCAGTGCCAAACTGGAAAAAGGAAGGCATTGCTTATTGGTAACTCAAAATATGTTTATTACGAACCTCTATCCAATAGCATTAGGGATGTAGACTCTATGGCGGTTGCATTGAAAACTTTAGGTTTTGAAGTAACTATAAAGAAAAACACTGAATACAGAACATTAACTTCAGCTGTAAATATTTTTGTTCAAAGCCTGGAAAAAGATGACATAGCGTTATTATATTATTCTGGTCACGGAATTGGGTATAATGGCAACAATTATATGCTACCTATCGAAGAAGATTTTGATTGTTTGAACCAACTCGAAGACCTAATACCAATTTCGTTAAATCGAATTGTAAGAAACATTGAAAACCGAGGAGTCAAAAACAGTTTTGTTTTCCTTGATGCCTGTAGAAACCTGCCAAAATTTAAGAGCTGCAATAGTAGCAAATCCACAGAAACCACCTATGGGTTTGTTATTCCGAATAATAACCCCAGAGGGAATTTTATTTTTTTCGCAACAAAAGAAGGTAGTGTGGCGAATGATGATACCTACGACAAAACCAACAGCTTGTTTACCTCGGAATTGTTAAAATACATAAGAATTCCTGACTTAAGTTTACGAGAAATTGCTGACAAGGTAATAGTAGGAGTTGAGCAAAGGAGTGATTACAAGCAAATACCTCAAAAAATGGAGGATTTGAGAGGTGATTTTTATTTTATTAAAACCTCAGACGAAGAAAAGGCCAGAATTGCAGCTGAAAACAAAAAAAAGCAAGAGGATGAAATTAGGGCAAAACTAAAACAAGAATTAGAAAATAAAAGGCTAGAAGAAATTAAAAAATCAAAACAACTTGAAAAAGAGAGAATAGCCAAAGAGATAAAAGAATCTCAAGACCTAGAAAAGAACAAAAAGGCAGGACCTCAAAATAAACTTACTCAAGTAGAAATACAAAAAGCTGAATATAAAAAGGAAATTGAACTTGGTGATAAGGCATACATGAATAAAGCTTATTCGGGAGCATTAAGCTGGTATGAATCCGCAAAAGGTCTTGAAAAATCTTGTAATGAGTGTTTTGTGGCTAATAATGCTTTAGATAAAACAATTCTGGATTTGGAACACAATATTAAAGTTAAGAAATACAAAAGCTGGAAAACCACCAATAAAATACTTTTAGGTACAAGCTTGGTTGGAGTTGGATTATTTTCAAAGTATTTCATAGATTTTAATAAGGCCAAAAATGACCTTGCTGCTAAGCAAAAAATTGCTGATCCCGATGGTGATATATATGTTTACCTTTCTAATACATCAAGCAACAACAAAGCCTATACTGACTACCAAGCGGCTTATAAAAAACTTGGAACAGTAAAGGAACAAAGTTCTCTCTATAATGGGGTCCTAATTGGAGGGGCTGTGTTTGGAACAATCTACTTAGTAAAAAAAGTCATAGGAAAGCAAAAACCTGGCAATCTCCACATTATACCATTCAACAAAGGCCTAAGCCTATCTATCCGAATATGAAACATCTTTTTATTTATACATTTTTATTTTTTTTGATTGGCTGTAAGTTCGAATTGCCTGAAGCTCTAATTACTCGAAATTGTAATGTTTCAAATGCAATTACTTACTCAATTGAAGTAGGCAATAACAAAAAGTATAACTTCATTCTAAGCAACCTTGCTTACCTAAATTCTTCAATAACTTGGCAAACAAGCACTGGTACAACCCTTGGTACAAGCATAGGTGGCACATTTAGCTATACATTTACCGAGGGAACACATATTGTTCGTGCTTTTTATAGGAATCTATGTGGCGATAATGTAACATTAAGTACGAGCACGTTCACAATATTAAAAACTTGTGCTAAACCTACAGGTATTTCGCTTGTTTCGAGCAATAATGGTAAATACATATTTAAATTAGATGGGACAACTTTTGATGTGGCTTCTGTAATTTGGAAAACAACTAATTCTACTGGTGTCATACTTGATCAAATTACAAATTCTAATTTTAATAATTTTGAAACCACAGTAACCTCTACCGATACTTACAAAACCACTGCAGAAATCACAACTTTCTGTGGTGAAAAGCTTACGTATAGTTCCAATTTTAGCCATTTAGTGCTTTTGGGCTCTGTTAAGGACATATATATATGTGGTTATGATGGAAATCGTGCTGTTTATTGGAAAAATGGGGAGGCAGTATATCTTTCTGATGGTAAATATCCTGCCAAAGCAAATACGATAAAAATAATTGGAAATGATATATATGTAGGAGGGTTTGAAAATAACGGTACAATAAATGTAGCTCGATATTGGAAAAATGGTATAGCAAACGATTTTAAAAATTCGAAAAATGGTTCCATAATTTCAATGGATTTTAATGGGGTCGATTTGTATAGTGTTGCTTATTTTGATGATGGTTTGTTATGGGTATATATTAATAATAATGTGCTATACGGGGGAGGCTTTGTACCTCGGAAAATTCTATATTATGGTACTGCCAAGTATGATATTTATTTGGCTGGTCACATTAATGATGGGATAAATAGTAATGGCTATTATACAAAATTAGATGCAAATTTTACAGGAATTAAAAATTCAAAAATTTCTTTTTATAATGACATTGATATAGTTGGTTCAGATATCTATTTAACAGGTTCTTCAAATAACATTTCGGCGTACTGGAAAAATGGGAATGCAATAATACTATCAAACTCTAGTCCAAGTCAGGGGAAAGCTATGGTATTAAAAGGTAACGATATTTTTATTTCAGGACAAATTGGAAATGACCCCGTATACTGGAAAAATGGGAATTTAAACTATCTAAATAAAATTCAATCATTTAATGGCACTTATCAAACAAATGGAATTGATGTTAATGGTACAAACCTTTATATTGTTGGAACAACAAGTGTCAATTCAGTAACTAGCCAAGGGTCATATGCCGTGTATTGGTTGAATGGTTCAATATTCAATTTGTCCAAAAATTTAACCCCTAATAATTTTTCTGGGGCTCTTGATATCTTCATAACCACAAATTGAAATCTTGTAAATTATTTTTTTACTAAGTATTTATCACTTATTCAATAAACAATTTATCAAATCATTGCTCTCTATGATTCGCATTTAAATTTAAACAAATTACACAAGCAATTTCAAAAAATACTTCCAATTAAGGTTACCTTATGTCAGGTTTGGTATTAATGTCTAAACAACAAAAAATACTGAAATGAAATCAATTTTTACTTTTCTAGCATTCTTTTCTCTCTTAGCATCGGCAACAGCTCAGCAAAAAACTACTAAGAAAAATATCCCAGACAAATACATAATTACGGAGTCAAAATATAATGGAGTGGATCAAACTGCCTACGATTTAGACAGAGAAGGATTCTTCTCCTTTATGGAACTCGATGACTCAGGCAAATTACAGTTGGTAAATGGCTCTGTTGTATATGATGATTTTTCATACGGTCCTATTTCTAAAATTGAGCATACAAAATCAGTCGAAACAGATGAAGAATACAGCAGTGATACATTTAAGTTTAAGTGGAACTACAGCAACTCTTACGATAATGTAACTGGCTATGCAACAGTAAAATTTTCAAGAATATTTAAACCGCAAGGCACTATATTCACCATGACTATTATTCTTCCAAATTTAGACTTTATAGAATATTCAGGCTACCTAGAAGGTACTGTCAACTTCGATAGACTCAATGCAACCAATGCTAAAATGTAGCATTCTTCAGTTTTTAAATTGCTTACAAACATTCTTTCTCTTTTCATTACTCAAAAACAACAATAAAATGAAGTACTTTATTCTTTCTTTACTACCAGTTTTCATGATTTCATCTTTCATTTTTCACATCTGGACTACCTATTATGCTTTTTCGGAAGGTGGATTTTGGAGTGGTGTTTTAACCCTTATTCTACCTGTATTCAGTGAAATTTATTGGTGTATAAAAATGTGGGGAGAAGATTCTACCTATACAACTATAGCTTGTGTTCATTTAGTTGGATCATTGGTTTTCAGTATATTGAAAAAGGATTAAAAGTCATTTTTACTATTAAAATACTCAAAAAAGACTAGTAATTACATTCTATAAATTAAAAATTAATACTAATGAAAAAACTCATATTTTTCTTTATTCTATTTATTAACTGTACTATTAGTTATTCACAATCAATTTCTTGCGAAGATTTAAAGGAAGAGTTAGAAAGTGAAGCAAATTTGGAAAACTCCGTAACCTGCTTTGGGTCTACTGCATTGGTTAAAGCTGAATATTATACTTATGACGGTAATAGCTTTGTAATTGTTTACTTAAAATCTAATAACTACGATTTTAGAGGGAAGCCTTATGTTTTTTGCGGAATATCATATTCAAAGTGGAATAGGTTTGTATCTGAAGGCAGATATGGGTCTTGGGGTAAGTCTTTCGATTTGTACATAAGAGATTACCTCTGTAAATGTAATTAGGTTAATATAAACTCTATTTAAAAAGTAATAACTTATAAATACAATTGCCAAATTATTAAATTAAAAATTATGAAAAAAATACTTCTAATAACCATCTTTTTTTTTGGCTGTAATAAAGTGTAAGTGGCGGCGATATTGAGCCACCATCGGCAGAGTAAAGTGAGCCACTTTGTAGAGAAGTAAAAGGTAGCTTTACAAAGATAAAAACTAAACTTGATTTTGCTCCATATTTTTTCTAATTCTCATAGATAGACCCTTTAGCTCTATTCGATTGGCGTGTTGTAAAACTCTGTCAAGAATGGCATCGGCTAAAGTAGGTTCATCTAAATAGTCATACCATTTATTGATAGGTAATTGAGAGGTGATGATAGTTGAAGATTTTCCGTGTCTATCTTCAATGAGCTGCATGATTGCCATTTTAGCGTGATGGTCGAGAGGTTGAAGTCCCCAATCATCAAGAATCAGTAGGTGCATTCTTTCAAGTTTGGCAAGTTCCTTCATATAAGAGCCATCGGCTTTTGCCAAGTGGAGTTTTTGCAAGAGCTTAGATAAAGAAAAATAGGCTACCCGTAAACCTAACTGACAGGCTTGATAACCTAAGGCAGTAGCAATAAAGCTTTTTCCACAACCAGTTGCACCAGTGACCAAGACATTCTCTTTTCTGGTAATGAAGCTGGTATCAGCTAATCTTAGCATCAGATTTTTGTCAAGATTCCTTTCGGGTAAATACTCTATTTCCTCAATAGCCGCTTGGTATCTAAACTTTGCTTGCTTAATAGACGATTGCATTTTTCGGTGTTGTCGGTGTTCGTACTCGGAATGAATCAGATGTGCCAATAGTTGGTCGGCAGTCATTTGTTTATCAAGTGGTAAGGAGATAATGGTCTCAAAAGCCTGAGCCATTCCTGTGAGTGATAGTTGACGCATTTGGTCAAGGGTTGCTTGATTGTTCATGTTGCAATAGCGATATGACGCTTGTTAATTGTTTTATTTACTGATAAGATTTTGCTCCTCTAATGTTTTCATGAAGTGGAATAATGGGTCTATTCTCTGTTTGCAAATTGAGTATTGGAATATTTTCGTCTTCTAAATTAATGCGGTCTAATTCACGGTCAAGAATAGATTTGATAAGAGTCGCTGAGATATGATTGTAGTACAAAGCTCTCAGACAGGCATTTTCTAAACGCTCTGCCGTGTATCGTTTAGCAAAACTTAACACGCCAGCACACGAACGATAAGCTTGTTCTGGATAGGCGGTTTTACGGAGAATTTCATCAATAGCCAGTCGAGTGTTGATACCTATTTTAGAAGCTTGCTCTTCAAAAAACAATGGCGACCAGCCACTAACCCATTGATGATTAGGGTGTAAGTGTTCTTTTGAGGTTGTATAACGCCCTTTCGCTATAAGCCTTTCATGAAAAGCTACTCGTTGATGATTGTGATAAATCTCAACAGTTTCAGCCGTATAAATTAATTTTACTTGTTTGCCTACAAGGCGATAAGGTACTGAATAGTAATGCTTGTCTTCTTTTAAGGTAGCATGTCCATTTGGATGAACTTTCGATAAGGAAAACTTCTTTAATTGATAGTGTTCTGATGGTAAAGATTGTAATGTGTTTTGTTCAAGTTCTACAAAACGTTCTCTACGAGAATAGCCTTTTTCTTTTTGTAGCGTATTATTATGAACTTCCAAAAGGCTTGCAATAGCCTCATTGATTTCAACTAAGGAATGAAAAACTCGGTTGCGAAGTGGGGCGTATATACGTCCATAAAGTATATTGACCGCATTTTCCACCAACGCTTTATCTTTTGGTTTACGGCTGCGTGCAGGAAAAATACATGTGCCGTAGTGAGAAGCAAAGTCTGCCAGCGTTTCATTAATCTCTGGCTCATAACGGTCAGCTTTAGTTACGGCCGCTTTTAAGTTGTCAGGCACAATGGCTTGTGGTACACCGCCCATAAAAGTGAGTGTGTTACTCAATGCTAGGATAAAGTCGTCTTTACGCTGGCTCATCACACATTGTGCATACGTTAGTTGGGAGCAGGGTAAAATCGCAACAAAGAATTCTAACAAAATTTGTTCACCTGTGTCTGGGTCTATCAAATGAAGTTTATCTCCTGCAAAATCCACGAAAAGTTTATCACCCGCTTTATGCTCTAAGTGCATGGTAACTTTTTGAGTAGCTTGCCACCGCTGAAAAAGAAAACAGAATTGACGATATTTTACACCTAATGGATAGACAAGGTTATATTCCGTCCAGAGTGTCATTCGGCTAACGCCTACACGGGTCAGTTCTTTGGTATAACTTGGAAAAAGTGCATAAAGCTCTGGATAAGATAAGGATGTTGCTGGTGCAGGGGTACTCAGCAATTGAACTAATTGATCCTCTGTCCATGACAGATAGGTACTTAGATCGGCTTGATGGGAAGACAACTGAGTGAGATAGTTATCGAGGGTATTTCGAGAAATACCCAATATTTGAGCAATCATGCGTTTGCTCTTTTTCGACACTCGGAGTTCGATAATACGTTTTACTTGAAACATTTGGATTCGCTGATTAGCCATTGTCTGTCTAAGAACGACCGCTATGTTTCAGGTCGATTCTAACAACAAACTTCGGAAATTACAGCTACCCAATTACTCCTTTTTAAAGTGGCACAGTTTGCTCCGCCGACTATGGCTCACCAACGAATGCCGACTATGGTTCAATTTGCTCTGCTTTTCTCAATAAAGATAAGGTAGAACCTTTTAGTGATTGGGAAATTTATGAAAAATGCCCAAATTTCATAGGAGGATCTTTTAAAGCTTATGGTAAAACAGAAGATGATATTAAAGAAATGATTTTATCTCTAACTTCCAATCCAAAAAATGAATGCACTTACAAATATAAAAGTATAGATTAGTCCTGAACTCCCATAATATATAACAAATTATGTTAGGCCTAACCAAACTAAAATACATATCTAATGTATGGTTTTGGTTGGGTCTAATTCTTAGGAAAATTACATGTCAAAATATTAAAGTAAGGATTACTTCATGTACCTAATAGACAGACTTTTCTCAATTCTCAGTTCAAAGAAAATAATTTTATAAGTTATAATAATAGCTTTTATTAATTTTTGAAATTATTAACCCCTTCCTAAAAACACCCCCTTCCTCAACATACACCTTTCTATTTTACCCCCCTAGGACAAAATTTTAAAGATATATTTCTTACTAGGGGGTGGTGCTATCAGATGCCCTGTAGGATTCTGATAAGTAGTATTGCCCCTAGTGTTCACTAAAATAATCTTGGTTTCAAAGCTAAGTTTTTCTTAGAAAATCTTCTGGTATGCTACAGTTTAATTTCTAACATTTTAAATTATTAACAATTATGGTTACAGTTATTGGTTACCAAAGAAAGAACTCTTTGGAAGGAGAAGAGTATTTTGCTCTAGAGTTACAGACAGATGAATTAGAGCTAGTTCTCTCACAAAACACAGGAAGGCACTACGCCACTGTCAGAAAATGTCAGATGTCTTCAACGTTTGACGAGCAAGTCTGCAAAATGATGATTGGAAAGGTTTTACCTGGTACAATTATCAAGGAAAAGTGTGATCCTTATTTATTTACCATTCCTGAAACAGGGGAGGAGGTAACTTTAGAATATAGGAACACTTACATTCCAGTGGAGTCTCAAAACACAGAAAGAGTGGTGTTAGGAACATTAGAGCCTTCTTTTGCCTAAAAGCTCACAAAAATTATTTTCTATTTCAGAGTATGGTCTTTAAGACTATGCTCTTTTTTTTTTTTTTATTTAAATTAATTACAAATGAAACTTGAAATTGCTAAAAGAGAACAAGCCAAAATTAAAATTGGCTGTCAAGGAGCTAGCGGTAGTGGAAAAACCTATAGTGCCTTGTTACTAGCCTATGGAATGACCAATGATTGGTCTAAGATTGCGGTAGTAGATACTGAGAATAAATCTTCCAGTCTTTATTCACATCTAGGGAGATTTAACCTTGTAGATTTTAAACCGCCTTACTCACCTGAGAGATACTTACAAGCCATTGACTTGTGTATTAATCAGGGTATTGAAGTAATAGTACTAGATAGCATCTCTATGGAATGGGAATTTATACTAGAAGCTCATTCTCAACTTACAGGGAACAGTTATACCAACTGGGCAAAGTTTACTCCTAGGCACCAGAAATTTATAAATGCTATACTACAAGCTGATGTTCACATAGTTTGTACGCTTAGAGCTAAACAGGATTATGTTCTAACTCCTAATAAGGATGGTAAGCTAGTTCCTGAGAAAGTAGGAATGAAAGCTATACAAAGAGATGGCGTTGACTATGAACTTACATTAGTTTTTGAAATAGACCATAAAAGCAATGCTACCGCTACAAAAGATAGAACTGGCTTATTCATGGGTAAACCTGAATTTGTAATAACTGAAGACACTGGTAGAACTATCTTAGAATGGTGTAACCAAGGGGAAATTATAGTAAGAGATTATGAGACGCTTATAAAGGCATGTGGCACTTTTGAGGAACTTAGAAACTTCTATGAAAGTGTTTCAACTGAGATTCAACATCAGTTTAAAGACCAGTTTAATGAACGCAAGAGTCAAGTTACCACCCAAAATTATTCTCAAAATGGAATTAAAAATCATTGAGCCAAAAGTAGAAACACTAGAAAGCCAAGTTTCTTCAGAATTAGCATTTATCCAAGCGAATACATTACCAATGAATATGTATGAGTTAGAACAGAAGCATATTATTCCAGTATTTGTAAAGGATAATGAGCCAGTTATTTCACATCATGATTTTATAGGTTGTGTTCAACAGGTTGCAGCAGATGTATTAAAGAATGAAATAATTCTTAGTCCTACTTTAAGAGTTTCACATCCGATTAAAGGTAGAATACCAGAAGCGAAAGATAAAGCCGCAAAGGATTTGCTAGAACATGAAAAGACTATTTATTACGAAAGAATGGCTTTTGTAATTGAAATTCCTAGTATTAAAGCCAATATTGGAGGGAATGACCTTTCTTTAACTATAGGTGGTATCAAAGCGTATAACATGGATAACCTCTATAACAGAAAAGGAGCTGACGAACATTTCAAAATCTTCATTGGGTTTCAAAATAAAGTCTGTTGTAACCTTTGCATTTGGTCAGATGGATACTCGGGTACTATAAAGGCTAAAAGTACAAGTGACTTGATGAAGCAGATATTTGAATTGTTTACCGCCTACAGGTTAGAGCAGCACCTACAAATGTTAAGAAGCTTTGCTAATTATAGTCTCAGTGAGCATCAATTTGCTACTTTGATAGGAAGGTCTAAGCTATACCAGTATTTGCCACTAGAAGAAAAGAAAGGACTTCCTAGCTTGATGTTCGGCGATAACCAAATAGGAATTGTAGCAAAAGACTATTATCAAGACAATTCTTTTTGTAGAAGAGAAGACGGTTCTATAAGCTTATGGAATGTTTATAATTTGTTTACCGGTGCAAACAAGCAGTCTTATATTGACACTTTTTTGGACAGAGGACAGAACGCTTTCTCATTTGTAAAGCAAGTGGAATATGCTCTAGATAGTGGAAATAGTAACTGGTTTCTAAGTTAAGCTATAGGATGTTTGAGGGTTTTGAATTAAAAATAGTCTTAGATCCTTTCTCAATTCTATTTGTTGGTAAAAATGGCATTCTTAAAAGAGTGCATTGTCCTTTTTATGTAAGGTGTAGGAGTCCAGTGGATTCCTACATTTTAAATCAACAGTTAATTGTTGATATGGTTAGTACTGATAGATGGGAGGGGATTAAATATATAATAAAAGGAAAATCCTATCATCACAGTTTGTTTGAAATTTTGAATTGAGTTAGAATGAGGATTATGCTGTATTTTGTTTCATGTGCTTTTGAGACGGTTTACCTCACTAAATAAGAAAACCCCTGAAAAAGAATATGAGAAATAGACTTTCGAAAGTTTAAGAATAATCTGAGGAGTTATAATTTTTAAGATTATAATTTTAAAAGTTATAATTTCTTGGGTTAAAATAAGACAAATATGGATTTTGGTGAAGTGTTGGACGAATCTAAATTAAAGTTTCTTTCATGAAGCGTTGGTAGATCAGATAAATGCAACTTGTGGAATTGTAATGATAATTGCAATGAGAGTTAAAAAGAAAAGGAGCTACATTTTCATGTAACTCCTTGATTTTCAAGTGGGCCCACCTGGGATCGAACCAGGCACCTACTGATTATGAGTCAGTTGCTCTAACCGAATGAGCTATAGGCCCTTTGTTTTCTTTGAAATAGATTATCCGTTTCGCTGAAAAGCAGTGCAAAGGTACGGGTTTTGTAGTAAAAGGCAAATGTTTTATTGAAAAAATGAGATTAAATTCTTGCACTATTTTGTATCTGTCTAAATATGAAAGGCTTATTTAAAATATTTTTTTTCTTTCAGGCCGAAACCTTACATTTGCATAGATGTTAAAGAAAGCTTCCATATTTGTTGTTGCGGCAGTGATTTTCTTCGAAAGTCTCTTACCTAACGGTTTGGGTATTTCGCAGGTTTCTCGCATTGGCGAACTTTATCACCATTATCTGGAGCACAAACAAAAAGGGGTTAGCCTTAATAC
>NKIC01008230.1_pt1 | contig 41935 bp, 42 predicted proteins | sample 1173441 | NCBI WGS metagenome assembly NKIC01 (sample SAMN07190239, study PRJNA340070) | algae metagenome | isolation source: Clonal culture of Asterionella formosa BG1 isolated from Esthwaite Water | host: Asterionella formosa BG1 | place: United Kingdom: Esthwaite Water | collected 2014-12
GCGCAGCCGCGTGGAGTCTGCACAGCCCCTCTGCCGCCAGCTTGGTGACGCCATAGATATTGCGCGGTGCCAGTGGTCCTGTCCGCTCGTCCAGCCATATCACTTCGGGCGTGTCCTCGCGCCTGATTGCTTCGCTGATCATCAGCGAGGTGGTGGAGGTCATCACGAAGCGGTCATGCCCTGCCTTCCGCGCTGCTTCGAGCAGGTTGAGCGTGCCGGTCACGTTCACATCCACAAACGCCTGCGCCGGATAGCGCGCGATATCGGGCTTGTGCAGCGCGGCCGTGTGGATCACCGCATCGATTCCCAGCCCCATAGCCCGGTCGACAACCCGCCGATCCGCCACGCTACCCACCACATGTGTTTCCGGCCCCGGCGCAAGATCGAGCCCGGTCACCGTATGGCCCGCCGTCCGCAATGCTGGTGCCAGAAACCGGCCCAGCCAGCCGGAAGAGCCAGTCAGAAGCACGCGCATCACCGCCCTCCCATCGCCAGATTGGCCCGTGTGTAGCACTCCGCCACGAAGCTGATCCCGCGCCCGTCGGCCAGCCGCAGCACCGCCTTGTGGGATAGCACGGTGCCCGCCGGGCATTCCGCCGCGCGGCCCCGGCGGCTCTCCAGCCGTTTGCGGGTAAAGCCCAAAAGCCGCACCACGGTGCCGAAGGGCGTGCGCGTCGTCTCCAGCGCGGTGTTCATCGCCGGGGTCAGCCGCGCAGGCACGTACCAGTTCTTCGCGTCTGACAGCACCGTGCCGCCGCAGCGCAGCCGGACATGGCGATAGGCCAGCGGCTCCTCCGCTCCTATGCCAAGCGCCGCACGGATCGCGGGGGAGGCTTCCTCCCGCTCGCTGCGGTCGCTTTCCGCCACGATCTCGGCTGGCGCGGCAATTGCGCGCGCGGCGCACCATTGCTGCAAGGCTGCCGTGGCGCTGTCATGCGCGGCCAGCGCACGCTCGAAACGGGGGAGCGTCGGCGCGCAAGCCGCCAGCGCCAGCAGCGCGGCAGCGGCGGCAGCCGTCCGCAGGATCAGATGCCCCCCGGCACTGCCTCGCGGCCCAGCGCGGTCAGCCCATCCACCAGCACCCCGGAGACGGCATCCAGCACCGCCTGATCGGTCGAACGGATGACAAAGTTTGCGCCCACGCGCCCCTCGCGGAAGAAGGGATAGCTGCCGATCTGGCACCCATCGTGCGTCTTCTCGGTCTCGCGCAGCAGATCGGCGATCTCGCTTTCGGCCACCCAGCAGCCCACGGTCGCGGAAAGCAGTGGCAGGCCGCCTTCCAGCGTGCCGGTAAGCCCGTCGAGCATCTGCGCGGTGATTCCCGGCACGCCCGCCATCAGGAAGACATTGCCCGCCTGGATCCCCGGCGCGCCCGAAAGCCGGTTGGGGATGAGGCTGGCGCCTTCCGGCACCCGCGCCATGCGCAGCCGTGCCGGATTGATCCCGCCGCGGGTTTCGTAATAGCGCGTCAGCATCGCTTCGGCTTCGGGGTGGATCACCACCGGCACGCCCAGCGCCTCGGCCACCGCGTCCACCGTGATGTCGTCATGCGTCGGCCCGATACCGCCCGTGGTGAACAGGTAATCGTTGCGCGCACGCAGCGCGTTCACCGCCTCGATGATCGCCGCCATGTCATCCGGCACCACGCGCACTTCGCGCAGGCGGATGCCCTGCACCCCCAGCCAGGCGGCGACTTGCGCGATGTTCTTGTCGTGCGTGCGGCCGGAGAGGATTTCATCGCCCACGACAATCAGCGCGGCGGTCCAGATGCGGGATGCGTCAGTCATGGGCGCAGCGATAGCGCAAACCTGATGGGGTGCAATGGGGCTTTGAGGGGAAGCGGGGAAGAGACCCTTCGGCCGGGCCCTGGGCGCGCTCCCGAAAATGCGGTGCATCGTCCGCTTGGCCCGCCGCCGTACTGCGGATAGGCTTGCGCTCATAGTCTGTCCGGAGCCTGCAAAGATGCCGATACGCCGCCGCTATGCCGATTGCCGTGATGGGCAGATCCATCTTCGCGAAGCGGGCGATCCAGCGAAGCCCACGATCTGCCTGTTCCATCAGACGGCCTCGTCCGGTGTGATGTTCGAACAGGTCATGGCGCGGCTGGAAGATCGCTATCACTTGCTGGCGTTTGATTCTCCGGGCTTCGGGCAATCGTATCAGCCTGCTGCCATTCCGGACATGCGCTACGTCGCGGACCGGCTGATGGAAGCCATCGACAGCCTTGGCATTGCCCGGTTCCACGCTTGCGGCCACCACACCGGCGGCTGCGCGGCAGTCGAGATGCCGCGCGCCTTTCCGGGGCGGCTGGGCTCGCTGACCCTGATCGGGCCGGTGCTGGTGAACGAGGCGGAGAAGGCGGAATACCGCAAGGTCTTCGTGCGCCCCTTCGCCGCAGAAGCGAGCGGCGCGTTTCTGACCACGGCGTGGAGCTATCTTGAAATGATCGGCGCGGCGGCCACGGTTGATCTGCATTGCCGCGAAATGGTCGATCACCTGATCGCGCGCGAGACGATGCCGATGGCCTTCAGCGCCGTGTGGAATCAGGATGTCGAAGGGGCCTATCGCTCGGTCGATGTGCCGCTGCACATCATGTGCTCGAAAGATGATGTGCTGTGGCCGCTGTTCGAACGCGCGGGTGCGATGCGCCCCGATGCTGTCCAGTCCATCGTCGGCGGGGCCGATTTCCAGCCGGATCGTGATCCGGACGGTGTGGCTAACGCGCTCGATGCCTTCCTGCGCGGGTTGTGAAGCATGTCCGGCGCGGGTCAGACCCGGGCCGGACAAGCACCTTTGCTGCTCGGCCTCGCTTCGTCAGGCTGTCCACGCTCCTTGAACCGTGGTTTCGCCGATCCGCTTCCGCCTTTGCGGGAATGACGAATAGCAGGGTGCGAGGTGCGAGGTGCGAGGGACGTTATTCCGCCGGTTCGACCACCTCGCCAGCCGTCGCCGCCACCTTGGCCATAGCCTTGCCGAAGTGCATGATCCCATCGTCGAGCGGGTTGTCCTTCATGTACTTGCGGTCCCAGACATAGTCCTGGTTGAGCCGCCACGGCATTTCCTTCGCGTTCTTCGGCTGGATGGAAAGGCCGCGCTGGATATAGCCCGAGGAGAGGTCGAGCGGGGTGTCTGGCGTAAGCGCGCCTTCATCAGTCAGCACCGGCGTTGCGCTGTCCGCACCCACTGTTTTCATATGGTTCAGCAGACGGCAGATATAGTCGGCGTCGATATCCGCGCGCAGCGTCCATGATGCGTTGAGGTAGCCGAACACCTGCGCGAGGTTGGGCAGGTTCGAATACATGCAGCCCTTGTAGTACCAGCGCTCGTTCATCCGTACCGGCTGGCCATCCATGCCGAGCGCGATCTTGCCGGCCATCGCAAGGGCGAGGCCGGTGGCCGTCACGATCACGTCGCAATCCAGCCGATTGCCGGATTTGAGCTGGATGCCCTTGGCGTCGATCCGCTGGATATGGTCGGTCACGATGTCGGCCTTGCCCGCCTTCATCGCGGCGAACAGGTCGCCATCGGGCACTAGGCACAGGCGCTGCTCCCACGGGTTGTAGGGCGGGGTGAACGTGGCGGCGTCATACTTCGGCCCAAGCGCTTCCTGCAGCTTTTTCGTCAGGAAATCCTTGACCTTTTGCGGCTCGTTGCGGGCGCGTTTGAACACGATGTTCTGCATCGTCACGTTCTTGAACCGCGTGATCTTGTAGGCCAGTTTCTCCGGCAGGAACTTGCGCAGCGTATTGGCAATCGCATCGCGCGCCGGGCGGATCGCGTACCATGTCGGCGTGCGCTGAAGCATGGTGACATGCGCGGCGTGCTTGGCCATCGCGGGGACGATGGTAACGGCGGTTGCGCCCGAACCGATCACGACCACGCGCTTTCCGGTGTAATCGATGTCTTCCGGCCAGAACTGCGGGTGGATGATCGTGCCAGCAAAGTCTTCCCGGCCCGGAATCTCCGGATCATAGGGTGTGTCGTAATCGTAGTAGCCCGAGCCCAGGTAGAGGAACCGCGCGGTGGTGCGGCTGCGCTGGCCGTCCGCAGCTTCGGTGGTGATCACCCACTGCGCGTTGGCGCTTTCCCAGTTGGCGGAGACGACCTTGGTTTCGAAGCGGATATGCTGGCGGATGCCGCGTTCATCGACGATGCGGTGAAGATAGTCGAGGATCGCGGGGCCATCGGCGATGGACTTTTCATGGCGCCACGGTTCGAAAATGAAGCCCAGCGTGTGCATGTCGCTATCCGAACGGACGCCGGGATAGCGGAACAAGTCCCAGGTGCCACCCAGGTTCTCGCGCCGTTCGAAGAGGGCGTAGCTATGATCGGGGCAGAGCTTCTGCATGTGGGCGGCCATGCCGATCCCCGAAAGCCCCGCTCCGATGATCGCGACGTCGATATCCGGCTGCCCGCTGCGGCGCGTGCCTTCGAAACCCATGGTGATCTCCCCAGTTATTGACATGCATGATAGCAGTGCGTTGTCTGATTGCCAGCCTGTTTCAGCGGCCCATCAAGCGCGGACGATTGCGCTTTGCCCGGCGTGGATACAAAAGCAGCGGCATGCCGATCATTGCCGCACGCCGCTATACCGAAGGGAGAGCCCATCCGGGCGAACTGGCCGTCACTGGCACGCCAGCGCCGCAGGATGCCTTGGCGCGCGGCGGCTTTGACTGGGTGGGCCTGTGCGATCCCACGCCGGAGGAAATGGACCGCGTGGCCCGCCAGTTCGCGCTGCATCCGCTGGCGGTGGAAGATGCGCTCAATCCGCGCCAGTTGCCCAAGGTCGATCTCTATGGGCAGCAACTGTTCGTGGTGGCGCGCACCGCGATGATGGGCGGGGCCGAAGACGCGATCACCTATGGCCAGACGGCGGTGTTCCTGGGCGACCGGTTCATCGTGACGGTGCGCGTGGGTTCGGCGCGGGCCCATGCCGATCTGCGCCGCGCGCTCGAGGCGGATAGCGAGCACTTGTCCGAAGGGCCGGACTATGTGCTCCACGCCGTGCTCGATTTCATCGTTGATGGGTACCTGCCGATTGCCGATCAGTTCGAGGAAGTGGCGCTGGCGATCGAGGAAGCGGCCATCGACCGGTTCCCCGATCCCGTCACCATTCGCCGCATCTTCCGCCTGCGCCGCGAACTGCGGCGGTTCGAGCGGATCATCGGCCCGATGGAGGAAATGGTCGAGCGGCTGGTCGTGGCCGAACTGCCGGTCATCGATCCCTCGGCCCGCATCTGGTTTCGCGACGTGCTCGATCACGTGCGCCGGGCGATGGCGCGGATGCAGAGTCTGAAGGAAACGCTGGCGGCGACGGTGGAGACGGCGGGCCTGCTCGAACAGCACCGGCAGGGCGTGATCACCCGCCAGCTCGCCGCCTGGGCCGCGATCCTTGCCGTGCCGACGGCGATTGCCGGCATTTACGGGATGAACTTCGATTACCTGCCTGAACTGCACTGGCGCTGGGGCTATCCTGCGGTCTGGACAGTCATCCTCACGATCTGTGGCGGCTTGCTCTGGCGGTTCCGGCGGATCGGCTGGCTCTAGGTCCTGACCCTAGGCTGGTAGCCGCCAGTCGATTGCCATGCTGCCGCGCTCTTCGAGAAAGGCATTCGCGCGGCTGAAGTGGCGGCAGCCGAGGAAACCGCGGTGCGCCGAGATCGGGCTGGGGTGCGGGGCTTCGAGGATGAGGTGCGGGCCGCCATTTGCCGCGCGGATCAGCGGTGCCTTGGCCCGCGCGTGGCTGCCCCACAGCAGATAGACGCAAGGCTGCGGCCGCTGCGCCACAGCGCGGATCGCGGCATCGGTGAAGACTTCCCACCCCTTGCCCTGATGCGATCCCGCTTGCCCGGCCTCGACCGTGAGCACGGTGTTGAGCAGCAGCACGCCCTGCCGCGCCCAGCTTTCGAGATGGCCGTGCGCGGGGCGGGTGAGGCCGAGGTCGGCTTCCTGTTCCTTGAAGATATTGCGCAAGCTGGGCGGTACCGGCACGCCGCGCTGCACCGAAAACGCCAACCCATGCGCCTGCCCGGGACCATGATAGGGATCCTGCCCGAGGATCACGACCCTGACGTCTGGCAGCGGGGTGAGGGCGAGGGCGGCGAGACGCGTATTGGCTGGCGGGAAGATCTGCTTGCCCGCCGCTTTTTCGGCCTTGAGGAAACCGCCGAGCGTGCGCAGCGGGGAAGCGGCGAGCACGGGTTCAAGCGCAGGGCGCCAAGTTTCGGGGATTGCTGAGCTGTTCATTGCGGGTTCTGCGTAATCCTTTTGCTGCACTGCGGGAATACCATTTGCATGGGAGCGGCCCCGCTTGCTATCCGCGCGTTCGTTACGTTGGTTGTCTGCTTGGGGATTCCGGTATGAAGATCGCAATGGTCGGTTCGGGCTATGTCGGCCTTGTCTCCGGAGCCTGCTTTGCAGATTTCGGCCACGATGTGGTGTGCATCGACAAGGATGCCAGCAAGATCGAGCGGCTCGATGCCGGGATCATGCCGATCTACGAGCCCGGTCTGGCGGAGCTTGTAGCGACGAACGTGCGCGCTGGCCGGCTTTCGTTCTCGACGGATCTGGCTACCTCGATCGAAGGCGCGCAGGCGATCTTCATCGCGGTTGGCACGCCTTCGCGGCGCGGCGATGGCCATGCCGACTTGTCCTATGTCTATGCGGTGGCGCAGGAAATCGGGGACCATCTCACCAAACCGGCGGTGATCGTGACGAAGTCAACCGTTCCGGTCGGCACCGGCGATGAAGTCGAGCGGATCATCCGGGACAGCGGTACCGGTGTGCAGTTTGCGGTTGTCTCCAACCCGGAATTCCTGCGCGAAGGCGCGGCGATCAGCGATTTCAAGCGGCCTGATCGCATTGTGGTGGGCGCCGAGGCAGAGTGGGAGCGCGGCGTGATGACCGAGGTTTACCGCCCGCTGTTCCTCAACAAGGCGCCGCTGCTGTTTACCGGGCGGCGCAGTTCGGAGCTCATCAAGTACGCCGCCAACGCCTTTCTGGCGACCAAGATCACCTTCATCAACGAGATGGCGGACTTGTGCGAGAAAGTGGGTGCCGACGTGCAGGATGTGGCGCGGGGCATCGGGCTCGATAATCGGATCGGCTCGAAGTTCCTCCATGCCGGGCCGGGCTATGGCGGCAGCTGTTTTCCCAAGGATACGCTGGCGCTGCTCAAGACCGCCGAGGACTATGCCAGCCCGGTGCGGATCGTCGAAGCCGTGGTGCGCGTGAACGACAGCCGCAAGCGCGCCATGGGCCGCAAGGTGATCGAAGCACTGTCCGACGCGGGCGTGGGCGATGCGCGCGGGCGCCGGATTGCGCTGCTCGGCCTGACCTTCAAGCCGAACACCGACGACATGCGTGATGCGCCCTCGATCGCAATCGTGCAGGCGCTGCGCGATGCCGGGGCCGAGGTGATCGCCTACGATCCTGAAGGCATGGAAATCGCGGCCCCCCTGATGCCCGGTCTGGCCATGGCCAAGAACGCGTATGATGCCGTGACGGGGGCGGATGCGGTGGTTCTGGTGACCGAGTGGGACGCATTCCGGGGCATCGACCTCGAGCGCGTTGGCCAATTGGTGAAGAACCGCGTGCTGGTTGATCTGCGCAACGTTTACAATCCGGCCGAGGTGCGCGCTGCCGGATGGCACTACACCAGCGTCGGGCGCAAGTGAGCCCGCAGGGCGGGACCATTCCCCCGCTTGCTCCCACCGCGCCGAACGCCTAAGCCTACTGCATGGCTGTTTACCTGCATGAAGAAGACCTGCCCGAAGGCGTGCTCGCGCCGGGGCCTGTGGCTGTCGACACTGAAACGATGGGGCTGATCACCGCGCGTGATCGGCTCTGCCTGCTGCAGATTTCCGATGGACAGGGCGACGAGCATCTCGTGCGCTTTGCCGCGGGAAGCGATTATGCTGCGCCCAATTTGCGCGCTGTGCTTGCAGATCCGGCCCGGCTCAAGCTATATCACTTCGCGCGCTTCGATCTTGCAGCGATTCACTATTACCTCAAGGTGATGGCGGCCCCGGTGTTCTGCACCAAGATCGCCTCGAAGCTGGTCCGCACTTATACGGATCGCCACGGACTCAAGGAACTGGTGCGCGAACTGCTGGGCAAGGAGATTTCCAAGCAGCAGCAGTCGAGCGATTGGGGTGCGCCTGCGCTGAGCGACGCCCAGCAGGACTATGCCGCATCGGACGTGCGCTATCTTCATGCGATGCACGGCATTCTGGCTGCGCGGCTGGCGCGTGAAGGTCGCACCGAGATCGCGCAGGCCTGCTACGATTTCCTGCCGACCCGCGCGCTGCTCGATATTGCCGGTTGGGCCGAGCGCGACATTTTCAGCCACGAGTGAGCACACGGACGTGCGCTTTCCCCGGCCCGCCACGCAATGACCCAGCAAGCCGATAGCCTGCGCGGTCGCCGTCAGCGTTTTGCCGCGCCGGGGGGCTTTCATGATCGCATGGTGCGCCTTGTCGCGGTGGGGATGCCTGCCATCATCGGCGCATTGCTCGCCGTGTTAGTCATCGCGCCATTCTCCCCGCGCGGGGAAATCAGCTTCCTGCTTGATCGCAACAAAGTGGCGATGGTGACGGACCGCCTGCGCGTGGTGAGCGCGATGTACCGTGGGCAGGACGATACCGGACGCAATTTCTCGGTCACGGCGGGCAGCGCGGTCCAGCATTCCGAAGCGAAAGACGAAGTCGAGATGCGCGACATCACCGCGCGCGTGATGCTGACCGATGGTCCCGCCAGCCTGACGACGGGCGCGGGGGTCTATGACTTTGCCAGGCAGGAGATCGTCGTTCCGACACCTGTCAACTTCGAGACTTCGGACGGTTACCGCATGGTGACCGGCGGGGCCGACATCGACATCGGCAAGCGCCTTCTGGTCAGCCGGGGGCGGGCCGAGGGACGCATTCCCGCTGGCACTTTCTCGGCCGACAGGATAAGCGCCGACCTTGAGGCAAGGACCATCACGCTTGATGGGCACGCGCGCCTCACCATGGAACCTGGCAAGCTGAAGATGCCCTGATGGCGATGCAATGACTACGTTGATCGAAGCCTTGAAGGCCGGCCGGCCCATGCGATCGCTTGCGATCGGCTTTGCGTTGTCCGCCACGTTCGTTGCGGGGGTGCAGTACCTTTCCGCACAGGCCATTGCGGGCCACAACAGCAAGGCTCCGGTCAATTACGCGGCCGATCGCATCGAATTGCAGGACAAGCAGAACCGCGTCGTGCTTTCGGGCAATGTTGATATCACGCAGGCCGATCTCACCTTGCGTGCCGCGCGCACCACGGTGGCCTATACCGATGCCGGCAGCTTGCAGATCCAGCGGATCGACGCGACCGGCGGGGTTGTCGTCACGCGCGGCAACGAGCGGGCGACGGGCGATGTCGCGGTCTACGATTTCAATCGCAAGATCATCACCATGGCCGGCAATGTTGCGCTGCGGCGCGGATCGGATACGCTGAACGGCGGGCGGCTGGTCATTGATCTGAGCACCGGGATTTCCAATATCGACGGGCGCGCGGGCGGGCAGGCTGCGGCTGGACAAGCCGGTCCCTCGCGGCCCGGTGGCCGGGTGAGCGGAAGCTTCAGCGTTCCCAAGAACTGAAGGCTGGCGTACGGCGCGCCATTCTTGACGAGAGACGCGGTTGGCTCACGCGCGATGGCTCGTGTACGGTTGAATGGCAGCCTTGTACCGTTTCGGACCATGCTTTCCAACGCCATGTTGCATCGCGGAAAAATTTGCGATGCTGCGGCCGATTGGTCCTTGTTTTTGTAACCTGCGCCAGCCAAACAAACCATAATGCTACGCACATATCCGTAGATCTTAAGCGGGTCGAAGTGTTGGTTTACGGTTCTGGCCCGATTGCCGGAACGGCATCCATCAATACCGCTTCAGGGTAATGCGACGGGGATTGATCGACCAGAATGGAGACTGACGTGCGCAAGGGAATTATTCTGGCCGGGGGGTCTGGTACTCGCCTGTACCCGCTCACCAAAGGCGTCTCGAAGCAGTTGATGCCGGTCTACGACAAGCCGATGATCTATTATCCCTTGTCCACGTTGCTGCTGGCCGGGATCCGTGAAGTTCTGATCATCACCACACCGCAGGATCAGGCCGCGTTCAAGGCGGTGCTTGGCGATGGCAGCGCCTGGGGCATCGCGATCGACTATGCTGTTCAGCCCGAGCCGGCCGGCCTCGCACAGGCCTACCACATTGGTGCGGACTTCGTTGGAGATCAGCCGTCAGCACTCGTTCTGGGCGACAATATTTTCTACGGCCACGGCCTCGTCGATCTGCTCGACAGCGCCAACAGCCGCGATACCGGAGCCTCCGTGTTCGCTTATTATGTCCGCGATGCGCGGTCGTATGGCGTCGTTTCGTTCGATGCCGACGGCCGGGCGGAGACTATCGAGGAAAAGCCGGAGCAGCCCAAGTCCAACTATGCGGTGACCGGCCTCTATTTCTACGACGGCCAGGCGGTGAGGATCGCCCGCGATCTCAAGCCTTCGGCGCGAGGGGAGCTGGAAATCACGGACCTTAATCGTGTCTATCTCGAACAGGGGCAGCTGGCGGTGGAGATCATGGGGCGCGGCTATGCCTGGCTCGATACGGGTACCCATTCGTCGCTGCTCGATGCGGCGCTTTATGTGCGGATCACCGAAGAACGGCAGGGACTCAAGATTTGCTGCCCCGAGGAAATCTGCTGGCGGCAGGGTTTCATCGATGACGCGCAACTGGAAGCGCTGGCTGCACCGCTGCGCAAGAGCGGCTATGGCGATTACCTCATGGCCCTGCTTGATGGTCGCGGGCCTTACATGACGATGGGTGTTCGCACATGAAGGTGATTCCCACGCCGATTGCCGATCTGCTGATCATCGAGCCGAAGGTTTTCGGTGATGATCGCGGCTTCTTTCTCGAAAGCTGGAACAAGCAGGCGTTTGCCGAGCTGGGGCTGGACCTCGACTTCGTGCAGGACAATCACAGCCGTTCGCAGAAGGGCGTGCTGCGGGGTCTTCACTTCCAGAACCCCAATCCGCAAGGCAAGTTGGTCCGGGTGGTCGCCGGCAGCGTATGGGACGTTGCCGTTGATCTCAGGCGGTCCAGCCCGACGTTCGGGAAATGGTTCGGCCTTGAACTGTCAGCGGCAAACAAGCGCATGTTCTGGGTGCCGCAGGGTTTTGCCCATGGGTTTCTGAGCCTCGAGGACGGAACCGACTTCATCTACAAATGCGTGGGCTACTATGAGCCGGCCCATGAGCACTCGCTGCTTTGGAATGATCCTGCGGTTGGCATCGAATGGCCGCTGGGCGATATCGAGCCACTGCTTTCGGGCAAGGACAAAATCGGCAAACAGCTCGGCGAGATCGAGGCATTCGCATGAAGAAGGCATTGATCGTAGGCGGCAAGGGCCAGCTTGGGCGAGGGCTGGCTGCAACGGCGCCGGACGGAATCGAGATCGTGTCGCATGATGTCGATACGCTCGATATCACGGACCGCGCGGCGGTGAACGCGATGATCGAAGCCGAACGGCCCGATCTGCTGCTGAATGCCGCAGCATACACCGCGGTCGACAAGGCCGAGAGCGAGGAGGAACTGGCGCTCGCGGTCAATGCCACAGCGGTCGGCATCCTTGCCGATGCGGCGCGCAATGCGGGCGCACGGTTCGTCCACGTTTCGACAGACTTCGTGTTCGATGGCACTGCCGGCTCACCCTATGCGCCCGGTGCGGTGCCCAATCCTGTCAGCGCCTATGGGCGGACCAAGCGTGCAGGCGAGGTGCTGGCCGGTGCGGATGCGCTCATCGTGCGTACCGCGTGGGTCTACGCCCCGACTGGCGGAAATTTTGTGCGAACGATGCTGCGGCTGATGGGCGAACGGCCCGAGGTCCGGGTTGTCGCCGACCAGATCGGCACGCCGACTTACGCACCTGATCTTGCCGCGACGCTCTGGAGCATGGCAGCCAAGGGTGCACAGGGCATCCATCACTACACCGATTCAGGTGCGGCAAGCTGGTACGACTTCGCCGTGGCAATCCAGGAGGAAGCCCTTGCGGCCGGCCTGCTGGAGCATGCCGTGCCGGTGCTTCCCATCGCGACCGCTGACTATCCGACACCTGCACGCAGACCGTCCTATTCGGTGCTCGACAAAAGCAGTGCGTTTGGGATCCTTGGCGGTCCGGCGCCCCACTGGCGCGTCAACCTGCGGCGGATGATTGCAGCCATTCGCGCCGAAGTTTGAACGGCGCACGGAGCCTTTGCCAAGTTGCCGGAGTGCGATCCGGACTTTTTCCGATTGATCAGGGGTGATGGGATTGAGCGAGGTGTCAGCGAACAGGCGCATCGAAGTGCTCGGCGGTTTGCGCGCGCTGGCAATCATGGCGGTGCTGGTATTCCACTACACCGTCCGCTGGGCCCCGCCTTTCGATGAAGCTGCGCATTTTCCGCCCGGGGCCGTGTTTGCCGATGTTGTGGTGTTGAAGTACGGCTCCATGGGAGTTGAACTGTTTTTCGTTGTTTCCGGCTTTGTCATCCTCATGACGCTCGAACGCTGCGAAAGCATCCTTGACTTCGCAAGGCGCCGGGCTGAACGGTTGTGGCCGCCCTTGATCGTTGCTGCGATCGTTTCCACTGTCGTCGTCAATCCGCTTGGTCCTGTGGGCTGGCGTGTCGGCATCGTCGACTTTGCCGCAAGCATGACACTGATCGAGCCCACCTGGTTCAAGTACATCCACCCCACGCTCAGCGGGCATTGGGTCGACGGCGTGTACTGGAGCCTTGCGGTCGAGATAAAGTTCTAAGTCGTTGCTGCTGTTGTGTATTTCGCGTCCAAGCGGAACTTTTTCAGGAATTTTCTGGTTCTTGAAGCCGGGTTGATCACTGTCCAGACGGTGCTTTACCTGTTCGATGTCGCTCATTCGTTGACCAAGCTCCTGAACGTCCTACTCTTCACGCAATACGCACCTTACTTCGTGCTCGGCGCTTGCGTGTACGGCCTCTACAAGAAGGGGGCCGAGCTGCGCATGGCATTGATCTGCGCAGCTTTCAGCAGCGCGATCATCGGCGTCTGGTCTGTTGCAACTGGTGGCATTTTTGCAGGCCAATCGCCGTGGATCTGCCTTGCCGTCAAAGCGGGCATCACCGCCCTGTTCATGCTTTTCCTGGCCGACAGCCCAGTGATGCGGCCGTTTGCAGCAACGCCCGTCGTGGCGTTGGGCCGAGCCTCCTATTCACTCTATTTGCTGCACCAGGTGGTCGGCCTCACATTGATGCTCAACGCGGTGCGCCTTGGCGTGCCCTATCTGGTGGCCCTGCCGGCCGTCACGGCGCTTATGATTGTGGACCGGCGTGCAAAAGGGACCCCGTTAGCGGGGTGATCGGCGTCTAAAAGGGCCCCCTCATTCTGATGGTGTAGCTGGCTGCCTGGTTTTCCAGGTGGCGAGATCGGGATGTTGGTGGTGGAGACAGTTGTTCGGATTTGGCGCAAGTACGCCAGTGGGAAGGCGATCAAGGCGATAGCGCGGGATCTGCGGCTTTCGCGCAAGGTGGTGCGCAAGGCGATCCGGGCGCCGGAGGGGGCATTTGATTGCCACCGCACGGTTCAGCCGCTGCCTCGGCTTGGGCCGTTCCAGGAGCGGCTCGATACGCTGCTGACGGAGAATGAGGCCCGGCATCGGCGCGATCGGCTGCGGATGACGCGGATTCATGACTTGTTGTGCCGGGAAGGCTTCGAGGGATCCTACGACGCGGTCCGGCGCTACGCCCGGCGCTGGACGGAAGCGCGGCGCAAAGATGCTGGCGACGGCGCCCCGGCCTTCATCCCGCTGCTGTTCCAGCCTGGCGAGGCCTATCAGTTCGACTGGAGCCACGAGGACGTGGAGATCGCCGACAAACCGATGCGGGTGAAGGTGGCGCACATGCGGCTGTGCGCGTCTCGGGCAGTCTACGTCCGGGCTTATCCGCGCGAGACGCAGGAGATGGTGTTCGATGCCCATGCCCGGGGCTTTGCCTTCTTCGGCGGCGTTCCGCTGCGCGGGATCTACGACAATATGAAGACCGCGGTGACCTCAGTCTTCGTCGGCAAGGAGCGTGTGTTCAACCGCCGCTTCCTGGTCATGGCCGATCATTACATGGTCGAGCCCACGGCCTGCTAGCCGGCGGCGGGATGGGAGAAGGGTCAGGTCGAGAACCAGGTTCAGACCATCCGGCGCCGTTCCTTCCAGCCTCGTCTGCGCTTTGCCAGCATCGAGGAGCTCAACGAATGGCTCGAAGCCGAGTGCCTGCGCTGGGCCGCGTTGCATCCGCATCCCGAGCAGAAGGAACTGACCGTTGCCGAGGCGCTCGATCTCGAACGGCCGGCATTGCAGCCGATGCTTGCGCCGTTCGATGGCTTCCACGAGACCGCCCATGCCGTGACCGGCACCTGCCTGATCAGCTTCGACCGCAACCGCTATTCTGTCATGGCCAAGGCCGCGCGGCGTGCCGTCCAGGTCCGTGCCTATGCCGACCGGATTGTCGTCCGCCTCGGCGATGAGGTTATCGCCGAGCATGCCCGGCACTTCGGCCGTGACCGGACGATCTACGATCCCTGGCATTATCTCCCCGTCCTCGCCAACAAGCCCGGCGCCTGGCGCAACGGTGCCCCCTTCCATGGCTGGGACCTGCCGCCGGCACTGACGCGGCTGCGCCGCAAGCTGGGGAGCGGTGACGAGGCCGACCGGCGCTTCGTGCGCGTTCTGGCCGCTGTGCTGACCGATGGCCTGGAAGCGGTCGAGGCTGCGATCCGCGAGGCACTCGATGCCGGTGCCGCCAGCGACGAGGTGATCCTCAACATCCTGGCGCGATACCGCGAGCCAGCAACCGACCGGCCCCTCGACGTGGTCGTCGACCTCAAGCTCAGCCATCCGCCGATCGCGGACTGCGCCCGCTACGACACAGTGCGAGGCCTCGATGCAGCGGCATGAGATGATCGAGGCGATGCGCGGGCTTGGCCTCAGGGGCATGGCCAGCGCGTTCGACGAGGCTGTCACTACGGGGCTGCAACGCAAGCGCACGACCCACGAGATCCTGACCGACCTGCTGCGTGCCGAAGCCGCGCATCGGCATGCCGCATCGATCCGCTACCGCATGACCGCAGCCAAGCTGCCGGTGGTCAAGGATCTCGATGCCTTCGTGTTCGAGGGCACCCCGATCAACGAGGGCTTGGTCCGCTCCCTCCACTCTGGCTCATTCATCCCAGCGCGCCGTAACATCGTGCTCATCGGTGGCACGGGCACCGGCAAGACTCACCTCGCCACCGCGATCACCGACAGCGTCGTCTGTGCCGGCGCCCGCGGGCGCTACTTCAACACGGTCGACCTCGTCACCCGGCTCGAGGAGGAGGCCCGTATCGGCAAGGCCGGCGCCATGGCCGCCCAGCTCAGCCGGCTCGACGTCGTGGTCCTCGACGAACTGGGTTACCTGCCGTTCGCCCGCACAGGCGGACAACTGCTGTTCCACTTGATCAGCAAGCTCTACGAGAAGACCTCGGTCATCATCACCACCAACCTGGCCTTCGGCGAATGGCCTACCGTCTTCGGCGATCCCAAGATGACCACCGCGCTGCTCGACCGCATCACGCATCATTGCGATATCGTCGAGACTGGCAACGACAGTTGGCGCTTCAAACACCGCAGCTGACCACCTCAAAAAATCGACTTCGCGCTGCTGCCGCCTCCGGTCGGGCTACGCCCTCCTTACGCCGCCAGCAGCGCGAAACCTGCGCCCAGCTTCAATCGATCAACGCGACGCCGAGCGGTCCCTTTTGCGCGCCGACAGGGGGTCCCGATTGGACGCCGATTGACACTTATGATCGCGCTTGCCTTGCTGATGTTCCGCTATGTCGAGGAACCGGGGAAAAACTGGGTACTGGGTCTCACAGGTCGCAATTCAACAAAAGCCGGTGCTGCATGAACCTGAACGGGTTTGCGGTGTGGTGTGCAGACAAGCTCGTGCCTGCGCGAGGTATATAGCTGGAATGTCAGGCTTCTATGCGGATCAATGATCTTTTCAGGAAGGTTGACTGCTCGGTTTTGCTAGCTGCCGCATGAGGCGCGAAGCCTTCAGGTGCTTCGTCAAGATTGTGCTTAGTGGATTCTCTACCAACACATAGAGCAAGGCTCCGCCAGTCATCGCAATGATCATGCTGCCGAGGACTGCAAGTGTTGGCAGCGCAAGGCCAAGCTTTGCAAAGAGGACGGGTGATGCCGGTGCGATGATCGGATGGATGAGATAGAGCGAGTATGAAGCGGCACCCAGGAAGATGCACCAACGGGGCAGGTGTCGGCCGATTTTTGGCTCGAGCGGAATCGCTCCGACGACCGTGGCTGTGCTGAAGGCAGTCACTAACAGCGACTGGAAAAGGGTCAGATGTGCAGCTGGCCAAATTGGCAGAAACAGGCCCAGCAACCCACCTGTGACCAATAGGGTCGCCAACACTGGCGAGACGGTCAGCCCCCGTTGCACTTGCCGGGCGATCACCATTCCAGCCAGAAAGTCGATCACGACCGGATCGCAGTAAAACTGCAGAGCGACTGGCCAAGCGTCCGAGCGGAAAGGGGCTGCAGCGGCGCAGAGAATCAACACAGGTGCAATGGACCGCACCACTGGCAGGCGTAGCAAGAGTGCAATCGTGAACAACAGATAAAAGAACATTTCAAAGTTCAGTGTCCAGCCCACGCCGTGAAGGGGCTTTATTTCTCCGTCAATGTTAATTGCAGGAATAAAGAAGTAGGACTTCAGTGCGTAGATGGGGTCAAAATGGCTATGTAGGGCCAGTCCGCTAGTCATAAGCAGAGCGAGCACTTTGAATGTCAGGATGAGCCAATATAGTGGGACTATTCGCATTATCCGGCGGATGGCAAATGCAAGCCATCCTTTGTCTTGTGTTGCGAGGCGCTCCGAGGAGAGGATCATCACCAATCCGCTGATGACGAAGAACAGGCGAACGCCATGCGATCCCTGGCTGAGGACGGGGAAGTCGTGGGCCAAGCGCTCGTTCGTGTAAAAAGTCGAGTGGACACATACGACCGCAAACGCTGCAACAAACCTGAGGACTTGCACCGTCCAGATTTCTTTGGGAGCGTCCCCGGTGCTGACATGGGCTTCGCTCAATGATGCTCTCCTCGGTGTGCCAACGGTCGTTCTGCTTCAGTCCGGGGGTGTGTGCCAGCCAGTCGAACTATGGATCAACGGTTCACGAGCCAGCCGGAGATTTTTCGATAGTACCCAGTCGCTCGCCCTTGTAGGTCTGGCGCAGCGGCGCCCACCAGGCCTCGTTGTCGAGGTACCAGCGCACGGTCTTCTCGATACCGCTGTCGAAATCCTCAAGCGCATTCCAGCCAATCTCGGCCTCGGTCTTCGAGGCGTCGATCGCATAGCGGTGGTCGTGCCCGGGGCGATCCGTCACGAAAGTGATGAGATCGCAATGCGGATGCGCCTTGGGCGCCATCCGGTCCATCAGATCGCAGATCCGCTCGACCACCTGCAGATTGGTGCGCTCATTGCGGCCGCCGATATTGTACTTCTCGCCGAAGCGGCCCTTGAGCAGCACCATCACCAGCGCGCGGGCGTGATCTTCGACATAGAGCCAGTCACGGATGTTGGAACCGTCGCCATAGACCGGCAGCGGCGCCCCTTCGAGCGCCTTCAGGATCACCAGCGGGATCAACTTTTCCGGGAAGTGGTATGGCCCGTAATTGTTCGAGCAATTGGAGATGACGCAAGGCAGCCCGTAAGTGCGCACCCATGCTCGAACAAGGTGATCCGACGCCGCCTTGGATGCCGAGTAGGGCGAGGAGGGATCGTAGGGCGTTTCTTCGGTGAACAAGCCGTCAGGGCCGAGCGAGCCATAGACTTCATCCGTCGAGATATGCAGCATGCGGAGCGCATCGGCCTGGGCGGGGGGCAGCCCATCGCGATAGGCGCGCACTGCTTCCAGCAAAGTTGCCGTGCCCATGATGTTTGTTTCAAGGAACACAGCGGAGCCGGCGATCGACCGATCGACGTGACTTTCCGCAGCAAGGTGCATGATCGCATCCGGCCGGTGTTTTGCGAGTACGGCGTCCATGGCCGCACGATCGCGGATATCCGCCTTCTCGAAACTGTAGAGGCCCGATCCCGCGATCGGATCAAGAGACGACAGGCTGGCGGCATAAGTCAGCGAATCGACATTCACCACCTCGTGCCCGAGATCGTTGACGAGATGACGGCATACCGCCGAGCCAATGAAACCGGCGCCGCCCGTTACGAGTATCCGCATTGATCCGAATTTCTCCATGCTCAAGGTATGATGTGCAGGCTACCCTGCTCGGGCCGCCTTTTCGTCAATTAGACTTCAAGGCATATACGTAAGGCAAATCGGCTTTCGAATCAAGCATATTGCGTATTTGAAGTTGAACAATGACAAAATTCTAATATTTAAACGCATTAAAAAATTTTATGATAAAAAAATATGGAAGTATAATTTCAAAATGTCCAAAATAATTGTAAAAATTTCAAAATTTCATTTGATGTTTATCAAAAATAATCGTCTATCAATCTGAAAAAGAGAGGGCATTTATTTCGATTACGGATTTGAACGGCCCGCTACTACGCAGGTTTGAAGTAGGGCTATTGCGGGAATGAGGGCCTTGAGGGATGTATAAGAAGCCGGTTTTTTCGCTCGCAGGATCGCGTGCATGCCTTCAGTGGACAAGTCAGAAAATCCGAACCCTACCATTTGTGCGCGGATTTTCACCCAACTGCGGTAGAAAGTTTCCTCGTTGGCATATGTGTTTATAATATCAGCGCGTTGATTGAGTGAAAATTCCGGGAAGTATTTTTTACCAATTCCAAGTTGAAGCAATGATTTTATGGCAGTGCGCCGGATGGAATTTTTGGGAAGCCAATGGACAAATGGCATCTCATAATGTGGCTCAAGTGGCCGCCATTTCGCAGGAAACTGATTTATGGTCAGGCCGCCAGGTTTCAGAACGCGTTTTATCTCAGCGAAAACAACGGGCAAATCAGAAACGTGTTCAAGAACTTGGTCTGATATGACTATGTCAAAAAAGGCATCTGGAAATAATGATCGTCCATTTTCATCGAGAAGGCTGAGAAATGGAAGGTCGTCAGAGGCTTCCTTGAGGAGCGATGTTCCGCAATCAATGCTTTTTTGGGAAACTTCCACACCATATGCATCTGCACCCATCCGGCGCATGGTGCCGGTTAACTCACCACGGCCGCATCCAAAATCGAGGATCTTTAAACCAGCAATATCCTTGCCTGCAAAAATCTCAAGCATGCTGATAAATTGGCGAGTATGAAGAGTCGGATTTTTGAGCTGCTCCTCATCAAGCGGATAAAATTTTACATCTGCACCATGATCGCGAAATTTAGGCAGTGGCTCCATTTCTAATCTCCAAGCGCAAAACCCGGCCACCGCGTAGCGGATGTCAATTTTTTAGTGTTCCGCCGTCCAGCATTTGTTCTCTTGATTTTGCAAGGGCGTGAAAAATTCTCTAGTCAAGTCAAAATTGATCTAACGCCGGATTGCAGGCTGCGCAATGGGTGATTGGCCACTTGCTTCGCATTGCAGCAATCGTTGGCTGCTTGTCGCCGAGGTGCGACTGGCCGACAATGGTGCAGCGCATTATGCTGGGTTGACGGCGATTGCGGGAACGATCAGTACGAATCCGCCATGAATCTAAAAATGTCTAGATCAGAAGCTTTTGGCGCATGATAGACCGGGGATTTGGTATGCGAGTGCTGCACGTCACGAACGCCTTTCCCTATCCCGACGTTCCCGAATATGGCGTGTTTGTCAAAGAGCAGATCGCGGCGTTGAGGCAGTCGGGGTTGCACTGCGACGTGACCTTCATCAACGCCAGAGCGGAGGGAAAGAAAGCCTATCTCGATGCGATCCGCGGCTTGAGGGCAAAGGCTGCCGCATACGATGTGGTCCATTGCCACCATCTCTATTCTGCGCTGGTCGCCATGTTGGCACGTGTCAGGACTCCGGTTGTCCTGTCCTTTCAGAACGAGTGGCTCCGCGAGGTGGACATCGACAACCGCGCGGTACAGCACATGCTGTGCGCGATGGGCGCAGGCTTTGCCAAACGGGTGATTTTCAAAAGCCCGATCCCCGAGCGATTCCGCAATCAGGCCAAGTTTGTGCACTTGCCCAATGGCGTGAACTACGATGCCTTTGCGATTGCTGACCGCGCGGCTGCGCGCAAGCGCTTGGGGCTTGACCCCGCGGCTCTCTATGTCCTTTTCGTAAGCTCCAAGGATCAATTCAGACCACAGAAGCGCTATGATCGCTTCTGCAAAACGCTGGAGCTGGTGCGAGCGAGCCGGCCGCATTGGGATCTGCGCGAGCTGATTATGGTCAACCAACCGCGCGAGAAAGTCAGCGATTTTTTCAATGCTGCCGACCTTCACCTACTTTGCTCGGACTTCGAAGGCTCGCCCAATTCGGTGAAGGAAGCACTGTGTGCCGGGCTGCCGGTTGTCGCAACAAATGTCGGCAACGTCGAGGACATGTTGCAAGCCGTGCCAGGTTGCCATGTTGCATCCGGTTTCGAACCGTCGACGCTCGCGCCGCTTGTGGAAGATCTGCTGGGTGCAGCGCCCCCGCGGCAGGCAGTGCGCGAAGGTTTCATCGCCAAGGGATTGAGTCAGGCGGCGATAACCGAAAAGTTGCGAGCGCTATACGCAAGCGCGAGCGAGCGCTGAGCTTGCCGGGTATTTCGAGAACCACAGGCAGGCCATGAAGAGCGAGCTTTTGGTCCCGCTTGCCGTCGTGATTGCCAATGTGGCCGGCGTCGCGGTCGCATTGTTGGCGCCTGCGTTTCTGCCGCCGGTCGAATACTCCACTTTCGCGCTGTCATGGGCGGTTGGTCAGTTCCTTGCCATGCTCTGTTTCGAATGGTTGCGGTTCTCGGCCTTGCGTTTCAGTGCGGGGCCAGATGCGCAACTGGCCATGGACCGCGGCGCCGTGATCGTGGCGACCTATCGCCGTCTGGCGGTTGCTGTCGGGCTTGCATCGCTCGCTGCTATGCTGTTTGCGCGGGGCAACTCTCTGGCGGCGACTGCTCCGCTCGCGTTGTTCTACGCCGTCTGCCAAGGTACGTTCGATGGCCGTCAGGCCCTTGCCCGCGCAGCGCGCGACAATATCGCCTTTGCCCGTGACTGGGCGATGCGGGCCGTCCTTTGCATCGGCCTGGTGATCACAGTCGCGTGGGCAACTCGCAATGGCACCGCCACTGTTGTCGCGCTGAGCCTCTCATTCCCGACCGCGCTTGCGCTCAGCATATTGGTCGGGCAGCGCCGTCCGCGCGCGATATCGCGCTCTCCGCTCCGCTGGACTGAACTGCCCCGGCTGGTTCGATATGGCGGGTTGGCGGCTGTCTCGGGAGTGATCGCCTACGCGATGCCAACGCTGATCCGCTGGGCGCTGGTGGCCGAGTTCGGCCAGGAGGGCGCAGCGGGCGCCCTCCTGGCCGCAGACCTTGCCCAGAAGACACTCTCTGTTGCAGGCGTCGCAGTCAACATGGTCATGATACAGCACACTTTCTCGGCGATTGACAGCAAGGACAGCGCAACCATTGTTCAATCTAACCGGAAACAGATTGCATGGGCAGTTGCAACGGTTGTGTCGATCGGACTACTGGTCTGGCTGCTTGGAGCCGATGCCGCCAGCGTCTTGATGAAGCCAGCTTATCGTGAAGCCTTCACTGCGGCGATCGGGTCCTGCGCACTGGCTACCGGTTTGATCTGCGTGCGGCTGTTCGCTATCGATCCTCTGTTCTATGGCTACGAAAAGTCAGGGTTTGCAGTGATTGGCGCAGCCGTCTCGATTGGTGGATGTTTGGTTGGGCTGGGATTGCCCCGATATGTCGCGATGCCCGGATTTACGCCGCTTGATGCGTACTGGTGCAGCAGTGCCGCTGGCCTCCTGGTGTCGGTCACGATCGCGCTCGTAGTGCTGCGTATACAATTGCCATGGTCTCAGTTTGCGCGCCTCGCGATGGTTGTCTTCATCATCCTGCTTGTCGCCGGGGTAACGCCCCATTTCAGAGGGCTGGCTGGGCTTCTGACGCGTGCCACGATCTTTGGCCTGGCGTTTTTCGGCGGATCATATCTGCTGGACGTAGTATGGCTAAGGACCGAGCTGCTGCCTGGCTTGTTTTCTCGGCGAGGCGCCGGGAGATCAAAGCGCTAATCGCGTTTTCTGCGACAAAAAGGAATGCGTGTGCCGAATAGACGTGACATCAGAATAAAACCGTCCTTCTACTCACGCCATTCTGCGCGCGAAAAAAGAATGGCAAATAATTACTCTGATAGATCCGGCGCATTCGTAATTATTTTTACATTATATATTATCATAAATCAGCTTTATTATATAATTTTTCCCAATGTACAGAGCTCGTATATTGATGAAATTTTCGCGCTGTTTTTGAGTTATGCGGCGATTCAGTCGTTTCTGGCAGCGCGAGAACTACGTCTTGTAGCGATCTTGTTTGGTTTTTACGCCGCGATAAGCGTCCTGGGGAACGTAGTGTATCGCTATGGTGGGGTCTCACAGCCATGGGGTGCTGTGGTTGATATCGTGCTCGATGCCAAGCCGCTCATAATTTTCATGGCGTTCTATAATTTTTGGCAAAAATCGAATAATCCATCGCGGGAAATGGAGAATGTATGCAAAATAATATTGGCTCTCGCTTTGTTAAATTCCGTATTTTGTGTTCATGATCTTGTAGAAGGAAAGCAAAGTTTCTTTGGTAAAATTCTAGAAGTAAGAAATGGTTTTTATCAGCCAACTGGGTTTCAAGTAGGTAGAGTTAGAAGTGCGGCACTTACTATGATAGGGGCGTCATTCGCATTTTATTTTTACTTAAAAAATAATTCTTTTTTATATGCTGGTGTTGGTGTTTTTTTGAGTTTATTGGTTTTTTTGCATCAGTCTGCAAAAGAGATGGGTGCTCTAATTGTAATCATCCCTTTTTTGTTTTCTGAGCGGTCTGGTCGCGGCGGTGGAAAGTTGGTCTTCATAGTTTCCGCTTTGTTGGTGTTCTTCATGATTTTGTTAACGCCAATTGGCGCATTTCTGGTCGAGCGAATAAGCTTTTTCTCTGGTGAGTCGGGGCTGGACAAGGCGCGAACGCAGCTCGTTCAACGCGGTGTCACAATTGCCTACGATCATTTTCCTCTCGGGACAGGCGCGGGCACCTTTGGCAGTCCACCATCATACCAGATGGGTTACAGTGAGGTTTACTATCAGTATGGGTTTGACAAAATCTATGGTGCCACACCAAAAAATCCAAACTTCCTTCAAGATGCTTTTTGGGGTAAAATTCTAGGACAATCTGGGTTTGTCGGAACAGTTTTATATGTGTTTTTGATGAAAACAGTCCTGTCTGGATCGTTTCAGGCGAATAACATGCTGCGAAGTCGGTTGGCGCTTCCATCATGCTCAGTAGCTATTTTGGCGGTGATGACCTCAACTGCTTCGTCGCCGTTTTCCGAAGATTTTCTCGGTGTGATTCTGGCGGTTTTTGCGGCTTTCGGTTTGAGCGTTTCCATGAGCATCGCGAAGGCGAAAAAGAGGCCTGCCCAATGAAGCGGGAGGGGGAACTGTCACGACGGTTGTCGCTGTGGGAGGTGATCAAGCGCGATCTTGCGGCAAATTCCCCCAGGCGCGGTTTGGTCGGGGCCGCCATATGCTACTTCTTCACACCGGGCTTCGCCTGTGCGGTGCAACATCGCCTCGTCATTCACCTGATGAACGGCGGCATGCTTTCACGTTTGATTGGCCGGATGCTGTGGCTGCACGGTACCAGGCGGTTTGCGTGCTACATTAGCTGGCTGGCGGAAATCGGCCCGGGCCTGGCGCTGCCGCACCCCGTTGGTATTGTGATCGGCGAGGGGGCCGTCATCGGTTCAAGTGCGACGATCTATCAGCATGTGACTGTCGGTCGGGCGCGAAGAGATCAGCCTGAGTATCCGCAAATCGGAAACAATGTGACGCTCTATTCGGGTGCGGTTGTCGCGGGTAGGGCCATGGTGTGTGACCATACGACCATAGGCGCTAACGCGGTCGTGGGAAACTTGGAGGTGGGCGTTGGCGAAAGGATTCTTGCCGCCCGGTCTGTCGTCGTTGCCCCTCGTTGAGGACACATTCCAATGGTCAGTGCTACACCGCGTCCGCCAACAGCCGTCAGGGTAACCGCATTATTGGCGCTGCTGCTTGCTCCGCTTCTCGGGTGTGGGCACGCGCAAGGCCAACTTCAGACCGGTGGCCCGCCCGTTGTTGTCACTGCGTTCGGACCAATCGGCACTGCAGATGATAGCCTGGTCTTCCAGGCGGCTGCAGACGAGGCGGAACGCCGCCGTGCCCCGCTTGTCTTGCCAGCGGGCGCTAGCATCAATCTCAGAGGCAATGTTTATCTCGGCAACCTCAACCTCCGCGCGGCTGGCGCGGTGATTAATTGCATCTTCGACGCTTCGTTCCGCTTGCAAGGCACGGCAAAGCTGCGCGGCGATGGCTGCATTCTTACCAAATCTGCTGATGGTGCTGGGTATGGCAGCAAGACGGTCTCAATCCGGTTTGACGCACTGACGGTGAACTCAACCCGATTGCTCGGCGCTAACAATGCGAAGATCGGCCTTTTGCTCGAAAATACGGACCTTTTTCGAGGCGAAGTGCTAGAGGGAACAGCCAGCGGTACAGGTGTGGGCGAGGTCACTCCGTTTGACTTTCGTCGTGGGGTGCAGGGCGTGAGAATTGCCAGGATTGTGGGGCATATGGACAATCCCGGCGGAGCCGGCGGCTTTTGGATCCGGAACGATTCTCCAGCGCGTCCCACGGCCGGTATCGAGATCGGCAGCGTGACAATGGATGGCGCCACGAACGACGAGTTGCTGGCCATCTTCAATAGTAAATCCGCCGATGCCGACCTGCATGACATCCACATTGGCTCTGTCACGCTCCATGCAGACGGAGGTGGTGGCCAAGGAATGGCGATCTTTCGCAATGTCGGAGATTACGACCCGGCCCGGATGCGGCGCATTGCGGTGGACCGGGTGGATGCCACGGTCGGCCAAATCGGACCTGCTCTATCAAATGCACCTGGGCTTTTTGCGGTCAGGGTCCACCGGGTCGATGCACGTCTTGGTCCTGTGACGATCACGTATGACGGGAAGTGGATCCCCAATCTACCGCATCTTTTCGGGTTGCGCTACACGCCGGGGACAAGACAAGCCACTCCGCTTTACGTCCCCTCAGTCACGGTCACTGTAAGCCGAGACAATCCGATTCCGCGCGGACCGGCGGCTATGATCTGGGGGCCGGTGGTCACCGATAAGTTGGTGGTGCGCGATGCCGGCTCTGGCTTTCGCCAGGTCGCGATCGGGGCGCATGAACTGCGCGGCGTCGATGTCCAGACTCTTGCGACGCAGACGCCACTTTTCATTGGTACGGGGCGGGTAACGGGTCGGGTGAATGGGCGGCAAATCGTTCGCTGACCGAGCACGGCATCTCGAGACCGACGAATATTGCGGTGCAACATTGGGTTGCGGCGTATGCCGAAGGGTAGTAGGCAACATTCGCAAGTGCTTGGGAGTGACGGTTCATGCGAGTTTATGTTGCTGGTTGTGGCGGTATGCTGGGTGAGGCTGTGCACAAGGTTTTCGCCGAAACGCATGACGTTGAATGCAGCGATATCGATCTGAATGCAGACTGGCTCTCATTCTGCGATTTCCGTGACTTAGCGCAGTACAAGGCTGCCGTCGAAAAGTTCCAGCCCGACGTGCTGATTCATCTCGGTGCGCATACAAGCCTCGAGTACTGTGAAGATAACGCCGATGATGCCTATCGGACTAACACTCTTGCAGTCGAGTATGCCTGCACGATTGCCAACACTCTTGGTATCCCGCTGGTTTACATATCGACGGCTGGCATCTTTGATGGCGAAAAGATGCTCTACGACGATTGGGATCAGCCCAATCCACTCGGCGTCTATGCGCGTAGCAAGTACATGGGCGAGCTCTATGTCCAGCGCTCCGTGCAGAAGCACTTCATTTTCCGCGCCGGCTGGATGATGGGCGGTGGTCCGGCGAAGGACAAGAAATTCATCTCCAAGATGATGAAGCAGATCGAAGCGGGCGCTACTGTTCTCAATGTGGTGGACGACAAGCTTGGTACGCCCACCTACACTGTCGATTTTGCGCGCAACATCGAACGCATGCTGCACACTGAATACTACGGTCTCTACAATCAGGTTTGCGGTGGAGAGACGGGTCGGTTTGAAGTGGCCCAGGAATTGGTTGACGTGCTTGGTCTCTCCGACAAGATCGAGGTCAAGCCGGTCGCGTCTGATTTCTTCGCAAAGGAATTTTTTGCGCCGCGCCCGCCTTGCGAACGGCTTGTGAACTACAAGCTCAAGCTTCTCGGCATGGACCACATGCGCGATTGGAAGATCTCGCTTAAGGAATACATGCGAGATTACTACGGCGAGGCGATAGCCAAGCTCGACAGTGCCAAATTGGCAGCGGATTAGTTCGGTCTGATGGCTGCCGATCAGAAGCCGCTGCGCATAGCAGCGTGTGGTTTTCGCAGTTTGCCACCGTCAGCCGGCGGTGCCGGGGCAGACAAGTTCGCACTCGAACTGTTGCCCCGACTTGCTGCGTTGGGGCACGAGGTGGTCGCCTACAATCGGGTCTATCCCGATCAGGTGAAGCCCGATGGCGATGTCACCTTCCACGGCGTGAGGGTGCGCTCTTTCCGGACAGTGGCGAAGTCGGGTTTTGACACGCTGCTGCACTCGCTCAAAGTGGCATTCGACATCGTGTGGAACAACACCGCCGATGTCGTGCACATCCAGAACGGAGGCAACAGTCTTGTCGCGCCGTTCCTCAGGCTGTTCGGCAAGCGCACTTATGTCAGCCAGGACGGGCTGGATTGGGAGCGCGACAAGTGGACATGGTACGCCAAGCTTTACCTCAGGCTGATGGCACAGTTCACGGCACGTGTGCACAATCAGGTCATTTTCGACAACGTCTTTGCGCGCCAGTATTTCGAAGATCGTTTCAAGCGCAAATACGAGTTTGTTCCGTTTGGCGCTGACGTCGACTATAACGGTGAAGGTGATGCCGTCCTCGAACGGCTCGGTTTGGCCCCCGGCAAATATCTGCTGTTTGTCGGCCGGTTCATCCCCGACAAGGGACTGCAGTATCTGATCCCGGCATTCGAGCGCACGGCTATCGACAAGAAGCTTGTTCTCGTCGGTGGCAGTCCGAATCCGTCGGCGTTTGAGAAAGGCCTGCGAGATGCCAACGACCCTCGGATCGTGTTCCCGGGGTTCATCTATGGTGCGGAAACGCACGCTCTGATGCGCAACTGCTTTGCCTATATCCAGCCCTCTGATGTCGAGGGCTTGTCTCCTGTCATCCTCGAGAGCTCCTTCCTGGGCGCGCCGGTGATCTGCAGCGATATCGAACAGAACCAGTATATCTTGCGCGACACCGGGCTTTATTTCCGAAAGGGCGATGCCGCTGATCTGCTGCGTGTGCTTGAGCAGGCAGCGGCCGATCCAGAGCATCTGGCGCAGCAAGCTGCGGCACAGCGCGAGAGGATTGTGGCAGAGTTTTCGTGGAGTAGTGTTGTTGATGCGCATGTGCGGATTTTCCGCGAACGCTGAACTCTGCCAAGCCTGTTTGCGCTGTGCCTAGCTCGACTTAAAGCAGCTTTCTCACTCTGAATTGTGCCGGTGGCGAGGTCGATTGCGGCTGCGGTGTGATTGACAAGCGTGCAAGTCACGGTGTCGGCCGCCGTCACTTCGGCAACGAGCCGCAACCCGTTGAGCGTTAGCGAAAAGGATGCAACGTAAGCGGTGTTTCGGCTCCACCTTGCCTGCCCCGAGGTCTGTGGTTGAAGTGCGGGGATGGACGAGACCCGCCTTACGAGTGCATTGGACACCGACATTGGAGTGCCTCTGAAGCCTGTCCGGCGGATCGAAGTTCTTGCAGGGATGCCAGGCCGACGCCGCGTCTGGACGCTGGAGCAGAAGCTTGCGTTGGTTTCGGAGATTGAGCGCAGCGATAACATCGCCGCTTTTGCTCGTGAGCGGGAGATCAGCACGGCGCTGCTGTACACGTGGCGCAGGGAGCTGCGGTACGCCATGGAGGCCGCCAAGCTTCCCCCACGAGACGAGCCCATGTTTGTGCCGGTCGTGGGTGGCTCGTCGCCAAGCTCGAGCGATAGCATTGAGGTCGAGGTTGGTGGTGCTGTGGTTCGGATCGGACAGGCAGCCAGGACCGATCTGGCCGTGGCGATCATTCAAGCTCTGCATGCTGGGGCCGGCTGATGATAGGGATCGGCCCGAGCGCGAGGGTGATGGTGATGGTGGCGACGCGCCCGGTGGACTTCCGCAAAGGCCCAGATGCGCTGGCTGCGCTGGTAGGTGCCGAGTACGGCGGTGATCCCTATTCCGGCGTGATCTACGTGTTCCGGGCCAAGCGTAGTGATCGGATCAAGCTGGTCTGGTGGGACGGCACCGGGCTGTGCCTGATGGCCAAGAGGCTGAAGTCCGGCGGGTTCAAGTGGCCGGCGATCCAGGACGGCGTGATGCGTCTGACGTCGGCGCAGTTAGGCGCCTTGCTCGAGGGCTTGGACTGGCGCCGGGTGCATGGCGGACGCCGCCCGATCGCCCCGCAGATTGCCGGTTGACGGGGGCTCCGCCTGCTGATTCAGTACTGTCATGCTTATGGAAGCGGACCTTCCCAGCGACGTTGAAGCGCTCCGCGCGCTCGTCCTCGAGCAGGCCCGCGAGCTTGATGCACTGAAGGTTTTCCAGGCCGAGGTCGAACGCCTGAAGGCGATCATCTAGGCCCTGCAGCGGCACCGGTTCGGCCGCCGGTCCGAGCAACTCGATTCCGATCAGTTCGAGCTGGCCCTCGAGGAGGTCGAGACGGCCTTGGCCGAGGCCCAGCACGCCGTAGACAAGGCAAGTAAGGCGTCCGTGGGTCGCCCGCGCAAGGCCAACCGCGGCTCGCTGCCTGCTCACCTGGAGCGGATCGAACAGGTCGTCGAAGTCGAGGATAAGGCCTGCCCCTGCTGTGGCGGCGCACTCCACCAGATCGGTGAGGACGTGGCCGAGCGTCTCGACGTGGTGCCGACCACCTTCCGCGTGTTGGTCACGCGCCGCCCGCGCTATGGCTGCCGCTCGTGCGAGGGCGCGATTGTCCAGGCCCCGGCCCCGGCACGGATCGTTGAGGGCGGCATCCCTACCGAGGCGCTGATCGCACAGGTCCTGGTCGCCAAGTATGCCGATCACCTGCCGCTCTACCGCCAGGCCCAGATCTACACACGGCAGGGCATCCAGCTCGACCGCTCAACCTTGGCGGACTGGGTTGGCCGGGCAGCCTGGTACCTACGCCCCTTGCGGGATCACATTCTCGAGCGATTGCGACGATCCGAGCGGCTGTTCGCCGATGAGACCACGGCGCCAGTGCTGGATCCCGGGCGCGGGCGGACGAAGACGGGCCCGCTCTGGGCCTATGCCCGCGACGATCGACCATGGGGCGGCGAAGATCCGCCGATGGTGGCCTATGTCTATGCCGCTGACCGCAAGGGTGAACGGGCCGAAGCCCATCTCGGTGACTTCGCCGGCATCCTGCAGGTCGATGGCTACGGCGGCTATGCCGCTCTGGCCAGGCGCCGCCAGCAGGTGAGCCTTGCCTTCTGTTGGGCGCACGTGCGGCGCAAGTTTTACGAACTGGCCGAGAGTTCGCCGGTCGCGGCCGAGGTGCTACGCCGGATCGCCATGCTCTACGCGATCGAGGACGAGGCTCGCGGCACCTCGGCGGAGCAGCGCCGCGCCGTGCGCGCCGAACGGGCCCGCGTCATCGTCGATGACCTGCACGTCTACCTCGAGGCGCGCCTCCGGCAGGTTAGTGCCAAGAGCAAGCTTGCCGATGCCATTCGCTACGCGCTCACCCGCTGGCCCGGGCTGTCGCTGTTCCTCGACGACGGTCGCGTCGAGCTGGATTCCAACACCGTCGAGCGGTCGATCCGTCCGCTGGCCCTCAATCGCAAGAATGCGCTGTTCGCCGGCTCCGACGAGGGCGGCGACAACTGGGCGGTGATCGCCACGCTCATCGAAAACTGCAAGATCTCCGGCATCAATCCGCACGTCTGGTTGACCGACACCCTCACGAGGCTTGCCGCGGGTCATCCAGCCAACGCCGTCGGCGAACTCATGCCGTGGACCGCCGTGGCCTGAGCACACCGCTTACGAAGCAACCACCGTGTCGCCAAGCACAACGCCCGCTGCGGTGACGGTCGTGCTGGTCGTGCCGGGCACGCCTCCGATTTGCGCGGCTACACTCGGCGGGTCCCAAACTGCGCTTGCGCTGCCGCCTGTGCCGACTAGAAGCTCATCCCAGATCCCGGGTGACCCAGTGGATCGGCACATGGCTCCGACCTTCTTGGTGCCGAAAGCATCAATCGCGATGTTCTCACGCCAGATCCGGTCACCTTGGGTCCAGGTTCCCAGCAAAGTTGACGCACCGATCGGGGAGTTCAGAAGCTCGATGAGCCCATCAGCATAGCGGGCCCTTACCGGCAGGCCATTGTTGTTGATCGTGGCGATCGGGCCGGGGCCGAACGCCTCCCAAGCATAGGAGTTGATCGCGCTGCCGTCGTCAACGAATCGATCAAGGTTTGCGCCTGCAAGCAGAACGCGTTTATCGTAACTGCCAGTCGTGCCAGTGTCCCGGTAGATCTCCCACATGACCCAACCGCGATTGCCAGCGGTGCTGTCAGCCAACCTGAACCCGGGGAGTGTGGAGGAACCGTTCGTGACCGCAATCGCTACGCTTGCATTTGCTGAAGCGTTTCGTCCGATCAGACGAACTGGATCGGAAAGCTGGCGCAAAAGATAGGTGTTTGTGCCGGAAGCACCTTTGTACGCGACACCCGAGATCCCGCCAACTGGCGTGAAAGGCAGGGCACTGATGCCATTCCACGAGACATTGCGGTCAGCCGTGGACCCGGTGACTTCGATCCTCTCTTGCGCGATCGTATTGGTTCTGGTGGACAGGATATGCGCATAAATTCGCCAGTTGGCGAACCTGCGGCTGGAATCGGTGTAAAGCGCTCCGCTATCCGTGCTGTCGCCAATCATCGGGGCCATGGCGTGGCTTACGTCGATCTGGCCGGAAACACTCCAGACCCGCCGGTTGCCGTCGTTCATGACAAGGGCCATGCGCGTTGTTTGCACATCGATGTCGAGCCTGGTCGCTGCGTCATCCCATCCTGAAATGCCTGCGCCGCCAAGCGGGTTGATGAAGTTGTTGATTGCCACTGAGAAGTGACCCGGGAGAGGCCGTAATTTCCGCTGAGATTTGACCCATGTTCTGATCGTTCCCTTGGCTGGCTGTCGGGGGATCATGGAGTGATCGACATGGCGTTATTGAGTGTGATCCGCCGCTGGCATTTCCGGGAAGGGAAGCCGATCCGGGAGATCGAACGGCGCACCGGCTTGTCCCGCAACACGATCCGCAAGTACCTGCGGGCCGGCACGGTAAAGCCGCAGTTCAAGGTTCCCGAGCGTCCCAGCAAGCTGGACCCGTTTGCCGAGAAGCTGTCAGGCTGGCTCAGGGTCGAGGCGGGCCGGTCGCGCAAGCAGCGCCGCACGGTCAAGCAGATGCACGCCGATCTGGTGACGCTCGGCTATGACGGCTCGTACAACCGGGTCGCCGCCTTCGCGCGGGAGTGGAAGGCCGACCGCCAGCGCGATGCGCAGCCCAGTGGGCGGGGCACCTTCGTCCCGCTGGTGTTCATGCCAGGAGAGGCCTTCCAGTTTGACTGGAGCGAGGACTGAGCGATCATCGCCGGGGAGAGGACCAAGCTGCAGGTTGCGCACAGCAAGCTGTCACACAGCCGGGCGTTCATCGTCAGGGCCTACCTGCTCCAGACCCACGAGATGCTGTTCGATGCGCTGACCCAGGCGTTCCGGGTGCTGGGCGGGGTGCCGCGCCGCGGGATCTTCGATAACATGAAGACCGCGGTCGACCGGATCGGCGCTGGCAATACGCGCCAGGTCAATGCCCGGTTCTCGGCGATGGCCAGCCATTACCTGTTCGAGCCGGAGTTCTGTAACCCCGCTGCCGGATGGGAGAAGGGTCAGGTTGAGAAGAACCTCCAGGATGCCCGGCGCCGGCTGTGGCAACCACTGCCGTGCTTCCCCGATCTGGCTGCGCTCAATGCCTGGCTCGAGCAGCGTTGCATCGAGCAGTGGGGCCAGATCCAGCATGGCGTCATGCCCGGCACGGTAGCCGATGCCTGGGCGGATGAGGTCGCCAGCCTGATGCCGCTGGGACGGACCTTCGACGGGTTTGTCGAACATGCCAAGCGGGTGTCACCGACCTGCCTCGTGCACTTCGAGCGCAACCGGTACAGCGTGCCGGCCTCCTTTGCCAATCGCCCGGTCAGCCTGCGGGTCTATCCGGACCGGATCGTCGTGGCGGCCGAGGGCCGGATCCTGTGCGAGCATGAGCGGATCATCGAGCAGTCCCATCATCTGCCTGGACGGACGGTCTATGACTGGCGTCACTACCTGGCGGTGATCCAGCGCAAGCCCGGAGCCCTGCGCAACGGAGCACCCTTCCTGGAGATGCCCGATGCCTTCCGGCAGTTGCAGGCATCCCTGCTCAAGCGCCCGGGAGGTAACCGGGAGATGGTCGAGATCCTCGCCCTGGTCCTCCAGCACGACGAACAGGCCGTCCTCTGCGCGGTCGAGCTCGCGCTGGAAGCCGGCGTGCCGACCAAGACCCACGTGCTCAACATCCTGCATCGGCTGACTGACGGCAAGGCCGGCACACCACCGAAGATCGACGCTCCCCAGGCCCTGACCCTGCGGCGTGAACCCAAGGCCAACGTCGAGCGCTATGATGCGCTGCGCAGCAGGGAGGCCGCCCGTGCGTCATGATCCTGCCAGCGCCGCCATCGTGGTCATGCTGCGCGGCCTCAAGATGTACGGCATGGCCCAGGCCGTCAGCGACCTCATCGAGCAGGGCGCCCCGGCCTTCGATGCTGCCGTGCCGATCCTGTCCCAGTTACTCAAGGCCGAGATGGCTGAGCGCGAGGTTTGCTCGATCAACTACCAGACCAAGGCGGCCCGCTTCCCGGCCTACAAGAACCTGACCGGCTTCGATTTTGCCTCCAGCGAGGTGAACGAGGGCATGGTCCGCCAACTACACCGCGGCGACTTCATCGACGGTGCCAACAACGTGGTGCTGATCGGCGGGCCCGGCATTGGCAAAACTCACATCGCCACGGCCCTCGGCATCCAGGCCGTCGAACATCATCGCAAGAAGGTGCGCTTCTTCGCCACCGTCGATCTGGTCAATGCGCTCGAGCAGGAGAAGGTTCTGAACCGGGCCGGGCAATTGGCCGACCGTCTACTCCGCCTCGACCTCGTGATCCTCGACGAGCTGGGCTACCTGCCGTTCAGCTCATCGGGCGGTGCCCTGCTCTTCCACCTGCTCAGCAAGCTCTACGAGCGCACCAGCGTCATCATCACAACCAACCTGAGCTTCTCCGAGTGGGCCGGGGTCTTCGGCGATGCCAAGATGACCACCGCGCTGCTCGATCGCCTCACCCACCACTGCCACATCCTGGAAACCGGAAACGACAGCTTCCGCTTCAGGGCCAGCAGTGCCGCTGCACCCAAAACACGAAAGGCCAAATCACCCGCTTGACCCACCCCCCCGCACCGGGGACACATATCCACCCGGGTCAAATCTCGATGGAAATCCCGGGTCACTTCTCAGTGGAATCAACAGATAGATGCCAATCCTTCTGCCAGTAAGTGCGCCTTTGCCAAAATAATCGAGATACCGCTGAACGTAGGATGTCTCCACATCCAGAACGTCGGGCAGGCTTACAGGCACCGTCAGATAACCTTCGGCACCAAAGCGATCGTTGCCCAGGTCGACTTCCTGCCGGCTCATGCCTGGCTCGTCGGTTTTTAGCAATTCGCCGGCAGAGCGGTAAAATTTGATGCCGTTGCGATCGGCGGGAATATGGCTGCCAGTGACCATCAATGAGGGAATTCGCATCGCGAAGGCATGGAGAGCCAGCGCTGGTGTCGGCACGAAACCACAAAACTCGGGCACGCCACCAGCATCGCGGATGGCAGCGATGCAGGCCCCAAGAATGCGCGGCGTACTTGTGCGCAAATCACCCGCCAGCGCCACCCGCATACCCGGTGTAAACTCGCCTTCCTCCGCCATATAAGCCAGAAGGCCGCGTGTATAACCGTAACAAACCCGGTCTGTCATCGCGGCGACCATACCCCGTGCGCCGCTGGTGCCGAAGGCAACCCCGCTTTCGCGCATCAGATCCTGAACGGTGATCATTTGCGCCTTGTTTCCGCAAGAGAGGTGGCCCTGAAGCAGGGACTGTATCGAACGGCGTATTACCCGCTGTGCTCGTGCAAGGCCATGCCAAGAAACGTCCGAGACCGATGAGTGGCTGGCAGGAACTACCAACGGACATGATCCGTTCGCTAGGGCAGCAAAGCTTACATCCGCTTTAGGAGAATCTCATCGAGGTGAATGGGGAAGTTTGGAGCCAGCCAGATGGTGAGCGTGCGCGCCGGACATTTTGCGTCGATGGTGAAGATCTGGACGTAGCGGTCTTTCGCAGAGCCATCTGGTTTGCCGGGCAGGGCATTGGCCAGATTATTCTCGCAATCGAGCGATATGGAGATCCCACGAGCTGCGTTCAGGGTTGTATCCGGTGTCCGCCAGGTCAGCTGGTATGTCCCGGGGGGCAGCACAATCAGCTGGCGGAGGACCGGAAGCGACCGAGTGGATGTTACTTCTAGGCCGAGGGAGCGGTTTCCGGTGATGTCGGTAGCCGGCCGGACATCGACATCGCCGCGGTTGGAAAGTTGCCAATCGAAGCCAGTCCGAGCTTGGGTAGTGTCGAGTTGATCGAAGCCGCCGTCGTACACTAGCGAATTGGATGTGCCACAATTGGCGCTCCAGACCGATTGCGCCGCTGCGAGCATATTGGCTCCGATCAGCCGCTGCGTGATCGCTGCAGCGTACGCGCAATCCCAGACTCCGCGTCCCGTGCGCAGCATCACATCAACCCGCTGAGTCAGCTGTTCATCTGGCAAATCCTTGACGTCACTGACGTAAAAAGGCGCCCATTGCGGGGTCGGCACGGCCTTGAGCCGCAGGGCAATGGCGGCGCGGCCCTCGGGCGTGGCTGAAACGATGGCGAGGAACCGGTCGCGGTTCTCGTCGCGCGGGCTCTGACGCAGCAGCGCATCGAGACGCTCGGCGGCGACCTTGATATCGCCCGCTTGGATTGCCTGATCGAGCCAGTAGATCTGGGTCATCCCATCGCGCCAGCCCAGTTGTCCGGCTACTTCGAAGGTCTTGCGCGCTTCCTGCACCTGCCCGGCATAGAGCTGTGACCGCCCGAGCAGCGAGATCGGCTGTGCCGAAATCGGGTCAGACAGGATCGCGCGCCGGGCAAAGCCGATCGCGCTTTTGGGTCCCTTCTGGATGAACGCAGAAATCGCCCGCGCCCGGGCTGCCCCGGTATCATAGGGCCAGCCGATCACGCTGGGGGCGCTGGGAAACTCCCGGCTTTGCCGATCGGTTCCGCTGAGCAGCGCCGCAATCGCGAAAGCAATCAACCCGGCCGCTGCCGCGGCTTGCCGCAAACGGTGCGGCATGGCGGGGCCTGCGGAATCAGCCATGGGTTACTTGTCCGAGTTCGCGCTGTATTGGTAGTAGTTGTAGCCGTAGTATTCGGAATAGCGGTTGCCGGTGCTCGTAGCATCGAACTTGGTGAGGACGGCGCCGAGGACGACGGTGTGCATGCTGCGCAGGCGTCGCAGCGAGGCCTTGAGCGAGCCGCGGCGGCTGCGATCAGACTGCACGACCAGCACCACGCCCTCGACCAGAGCTGCCATGAGCGGTGCATCGGCGAGGCCGAGGACGGGCGGACTGTCGACGATCACCAGATCGAAGCGTGCCGATAGTTCGTCGAGCAGCATGTGCATGCGGTTCGAGCTGAGCAGTTCGGTCGGGCTTGGCGGGATCGGGCCCGAGGTAATGATCTTGAGCGTCTCGACCTCGGTATCGCGCAGCACCTGATCGACGGTGCTTTGCGAGGTAAGCAGGCTCGACACGCCCTCGTTATTTTCTGCCGCCGCCCCGCTCAGAAAGCGGTGCAGTGCCGGACGCCGCAAGTCGACGTCGAGCAGGACCACGCTGCGGCCCAGGCGGGCGATGCCGGTGGCAATGGCCATGCCGGTGGTCGACTTGCCTTCGCTGGGCTGCGAGCTGGTGATGAGGATCGTCTTGGGCAGGCCGGACGCGGTAGAATAGAGCAGGGCGCTGCGCAGCGAGTTGTAGCCTTCGCTGATCGGCGACTTGGGATCGTCGAGCGCCAGGCCGACTTCGAGTTCCTGCACCAGCGGAATGACGCCGAGCAGCGGCATACCCAGCTTGCCCTCGACGTCTTCGGGGACGCGCACCGAGTCGTCGAACTGCATCCGCAAGTAGACGAATGCGGCCCCGGCAAAGATGCCGCCGACCAGGGCAAGCAGGATGTTGCGCAGCAGGTTGGGCGAGCTTGGCCGGATCGGCGGCACGGCCGGATCGATGATTGCGATGTTGCTCGAACTGATGCCGGCGGCGGCGTTGAGTTCCTTGTAGCGCTGGAGCAGGCCTTCGTAGACGGTCCGGCTGGTATCCGCTTCACGCGCCAGGAGGTTGTACTGGACGAGCCGGTCCTGCTCTTCGAGCGATGAACCCTTGAGTTCGCTGACTTGCTGCTTGAGGTTCTGCTCGGTCTCGACCGCGGCATCGAACTGCTGCTTGACCGAGGCGCGGATGCTGCGCGCCACGCTTTGCAGCTGGTTGTCGATCACCCCGACTTGCGCGCGCAATTGCGCGACGGCCGGATAGTCTTCCAGATGGTTGGCGCGCTGCTTCTGCAGTTCCGATTGCACGCGCGCGCGTTCGGAAAGCAGCTGGGAAATGGCCGGATTGGCCAGCACATCGGGGGAATTGAGCGGATCGCTGCGTGAGACCAGATTCCAGCGCTGCTGCGCGGCGATCCGCGTCGCCTGGGCCTGGTTGGCGGCAGTGTTGACCTGCAGCAGGCTGGCGGTGGTGACCGAGCCGCTGGTGCTCCCTTTATCGGCGGTGTTGCTGGGATTGCGGTCGCGGATCAGCCCGGCTTGGCGGGCATAAGCGTTGAGTTCGCGTTCCGAGCGTTCCAGCTTGGCCCGCGCTTCGGCGAGCTGTCCCGAGATGAAATCGCGGGCATAGGCGGAGCTGTCGAACCGGCGCTGCAGGTTGGCCTGGATGAACTCTGCGGCCAATGTGTTGGCGATGCGGGCGGCCAGTTCGGGCTGCGGGCTGGTGAAGCTGACGGAGGCGAGACGGGAATTGCGCGGCAGGGAAATGTCTCGCGCGTCCTCCAGCGCCCGCAGTGTCAGGTCCTCCAGTTCGCCCCGGCTGAGATCGCCGTCGGGCTGGCGCATGCCCATGGCGTCATAGAACCGCGGGTTCCCGGTCAGGCGCAGTTTCTGCGCGACCCGTTCCATAAGGGTGCGGCTCTTGAGAATATCGATCTGCGTTTGCAGGAACCGTTCGGTATCGGCTGCGCTGACCACCGGATCTTGCGAGATATCATCCTGCTTGCCGAGGATCTGTGCGGACTGGTCGTTGATCTGCAGCGTTGTGTCAGCGGTATAGCGCGGGGTCTGGAGCATGGTCACGACCACGGCGAGGGCCAGCGACGCGGCAATGATGATGCTGATGATCAGCAGGTTCGCGCGCAAGATCGTCAGGAACTGCCGGATATCAAAGCCGGCCTCACCATCCTGATACGCATCGTCTTCCCCGTAAGCGCCAGAAGCCGGGCGCATATCCGGATCGAGGCTGTTCTCGGCCGGGGTGGAAGAGTGGGTGATCTGCTGCACAATACCGCCGCGTTTAGAAACGAGTGAAAACGTTGAAGAGAGGCGCGGCCACAAGCACGTCGCGGTAGATCGACTTGGCCTGCGAGAAGCCGACCACGACGACATCGCCGCCCAGGATCTGGGGATCGGGATCCCGGCCGGCACGCACACGGGACAAATCGAACCGCGCGGCCATGCGCTGGTTGTTGATGGTGCGGAAGATCACCACTTCGTCCAGCTTGGCAATCCGGGTCGGGCTCTGCGCCAGCGCGATGGCGCCGAGCAAGGTGGTCTGTCCGTCGACCGGATAGGCCCCGGCCTTCGCGACCTGGCCTTCCACGGTGACCATCTGCCCGGTCTGTTCGATCACGTTGAGCGTGACGTCCGGGTTGCGCAGAAACTGCGCGCCCAGCCGCGATGCGATCTGCTTCGACGCTTCGGCCGGGGTCAAGGATGCCACTCTCACCGCGCCGATCAGCGGAACCTGAATGAACCCGGCGTCATCGACGGGGAGCTTCTCGAGCGTGAGATCAGGTTCGCCGAACACGGACAGCGAAACGATATCGCCCGGCGCAATCTGATACTGCCCAGGCACTACCGCCCGGTCGATCGGCGGCATGATCGCATACGCAGCATCCCGCGTCGGCAAGGCATCGTAAAGCTGCGACGAGCAGGCGGCGAGGCTGGTGCTGAGGAGAAGCAGGAAGAGGGCCCCGGTTTTCTGCACTTTGCAATATGCCCTTTTACTTATCTATCAGCCGCTATCACAAGAACGATGCCAGCTTCCATGAAACAGCGCAACATCCGATCACACCCCAAATACCTCCAACTATCTACGCATTTGTTGCAATGCAGCAGGGCAAGGGCCGCAAACGCCGCACCCTTTTGCGACCATCGCTCGACAGGGCTGACTGCGCCACCCCTCTTGCCTGCGGTCTGTTGCGCCCAGTTCGAAGAGACAATACCGCCTGCCCATCCGCCGTTGGGCGGTCACTTCCGCGTCTCGATCATCGGCAGCCATTTCGCCGGTATGGTTGCGAATGATGCATCCGGTGAATCTCTCGACCATCAAGCTCGTCGGAGGCTTTTCCCCGCGCGCCGAACGTGCAACGCTGCACGCGTTTGTATGCCTGCCACGGAAAGTCCTGCCCGATGAACACGCCCGATCTTGCTGCCTGGTGGATGCCGTTCACCGCCAACCGCCAGTTCAAGGCGCAGCCTCGCCTCCTCGCCGAGGCGCGCGGCATGTTTTATCGTAGCCATGACGACCGCGAGATTCTGGATGGCACGGCGGGATTGTGGTGCGTCAATGCCGGGCATGGACGCGATGAGATCGCCGATGCTGTCTCGCAACAGATCCGCACGATGGATTTCGCGCCTGCCTTCCAGATGGGCCATGCCATCGGCTTCGATTTCGCCAGCCGCCTCGCCGAAATCGCGCCTGCGGGGCTGGACCGCGTGTTCTTCACCGGCTCCGGTTCAGAATCGGTCGATACCGCGCTCAAGATCGCACTCGCCTATCAGCGCGCAATCGGTCAGGGCACGCGCACCCGCTTCATCGGGCGCGAGCGCGGCTATCACGGGGTCGGCTTCGGCGGCGTTTCAGTGGGCGGCATCCTCAACAACCGCCGTGTGTTCACCAGCTTGCCGGGCGTGGATCACATGCGCCATACCCACGATCCGGCGCGCAACCGCTTCACGCGTGACATGCCCGAACACGGCGCCGAACTCGCCGACGATCTTGAACGGCTGGTCCAGCTCCACGGCGCGGAAACCATCGCTGCCGTGATCGTCGAGCCGGTCGCCGGCTCGACCGGGGTGCTGCCGCCGCCCAAGGGCTATCTCGAACGCCTGCGCGAGATTGCCACCCGCCACGGCATCCTCCTCATCTTCGATGAAGTCATCACCGGCTTCGGCCGCCTCGGCACGCCCTTTGGCGCGGACTACTTCGGGGTGACGCCAGACCTCATCACTACCGCCAAGGGTATCACCAACGGCACCCTGCCGATGGGGGCGGTGTTCGCCAGCCGCGCGGTGCATGATGGCATCGTGCAGGGGCCGGAAAACCTCATCGAGCTGTTCCACGGCTATACTTATTCCGGCCACCCGGTCGCCTGCGCGGCGGGCCTTGCCACGCTCGATATCTACGCGCGCGAAGGGCTGCTCACCCGCGGTGCGGCGCTCGCTGACCTGTGGGCCGATACGCTGCATGGCCTGCGCGATGCCCCTCACGTGACCGACGTGCGCACCATCGGCCTCGTCGGCGCGATCGAGCTGGCTTCGCGCGACGGGGCACCGGGCGCGCGGGCCTATGACGTGTTCACCGATTGCTTCCGCGCGGGCCTGTTGATCCGCGTTACGGGCGATATCATCGCGCTTTCGCCGCCACTGATCATCGAGCCCGATCACATCGGACGTATCGCCGAAACGATCCGCGCCGCGCTGGAACGGGCCGGGTAAAGGCTACTTCGCCTGCAAGGCCACGAGGTGCGCCGTTGCCGTCTCTTCCGAGATGACTTCGGCATACTTCGCCTGAAGATCGAACAGGTTCGCCTCATGCGGTCCCGGATGCCGGTCGCCGCAGGCATCGCGCACCACGAAGGGCAGGAACCCGCTCTGGCAGGTGTCCAGCGCGGTCGCGCGCACGCAGCCTGACGTTGAAACGCCCGTAATGAGTAGGGTGTCGACCCCCAGCGAGGTCAGCGTCGCGGCCAGATGCGTCGCGAAGAACGCCGAGGCATAGCGCTTCGTGATCACGAAATCGCCGTCCTCGGGGCTGAGTTGCTGCGGAAAGGCCCCCAGCGGAGAGCCCTTCTCGAACACTTTCAGCGCGGGCACCTTGCGGAAGAACACGCCGCCATCCGCGCCGCCCGGCTGATATTCCACGTTGGTGAAGATCACCGGCGCGCCGCACTGCCGGGCGACGGCGGCGAGGCGAGCCGCGCTCGCCACCGCGTCCTCGATCCCGGCATAGAGCGGTGAACCCGGCTGGAGATAGGCCTCCACCATGTCGATCACGATCAGCGCAGGCCGCTTGCCGAATGGGAGCGAGCCATCGAACGCGCCGGTGTAGTTTGCCGTGATCTCGGTGAAGTCGGTGCCCATCAGATCACTCCGCGTGCCGCCAGTTCCGCAAGCTGCGCTTCGTCCATACCCAGCAGCCCGCCGTAAATCTCGGCGTTGTGCTGGCCGACAACCGAAGGCGCAGGCGTGCGCACGCCGCTCGGCGTGGCCGAAAGGCGCGGAACCACGTTCTGCATCTTCAGCTTGCCGAAGCGCTCGGTTTCCACCTCGATGATCGCCTCGCGCGCCTGGAAGTGCGGATCGGCCAGCATCTCGGGCGCACGATAGACTTTGCCCGCCGGGATCGAGTGCTTGATCATCAGCGCATCGACCTCGTCGATGGTCAGCGTCTTGGTCCACTCGTTGATCAGCGCATCGAGCTCGATCTGGTTCGTCCCGCGCGCCACGTGCGTGGCATAGCGCGGGTCGGTTGCCAGTTCAGGGCGGCCCATTGCTTCGGCCAGCCGCGCAAAGATCGCGTCCTTGTTCGCGCCGATCATGAAATCGCCGTCGCTGCACTTGTAGACGTTGGACGGCGCGATGCCGGGCAGGAACGAGCCCGAACGTTCGCGGATGATTCCCGAATGATCGTATTCCGGGATCACGCTCTCCATCACCTGCAGCACCGCTTCATAAAGCGCGGTATCGACCACCTGGCCCTTGCCGGTAGAGGCGCGCGAATGCAGCGCTGCCAGCACGCCCATGCAGCCATACGTCGCGGTCAGCGTATCGCCGATCGAGATGCCCATGCGGCTGGGCGGACGGTCCGGCTCACCCACGATGTAGCGCCAGCCGCCCATCGCCTCACCGATCCCGCCGAACCCGGCGCGGTCCGAATAAG
>NKIC01008324.1_pt1 | contig 37843 bp, 56 predicted proteins | sample 1173441 | NCBI WGS metagenome assembly NKIC01 (sample SAMN07190239, study PRJNA340070) | algae metagenome | isolation source: Clonal culture of Asterionella formosa BG1 isolated from Esthwaite Water | host: Asterionella formosa BG1 | place: United Kingdom: Esthwaite Water | collected 2014-12
AACAACCCTGACCCGTACAACGTAGCAAGCTGTACGTTTAGAGCTGCTGAAGCCAATTTTTGCGGCGGCGCTGCGCTTTACAACGACAACTATGTCGGCTTTGCTGGAAACAGCATCGAGTATGTTCATGCCATTGAATGCGGGAACGGCGCTTTCTATGGATACGGTGCCGGTAACTCCATCAACGTAATGTCCGTTGGTTCTTGCGCAGGCTGGGCGATTGGAAACCCGACAGATGTTACTGGCGGGTCTTCATCAAGGTTTACGCTTGGCATTGCGGAACTTGACGATGTGCAGTATGGCATTGACATGCGAGCCATCAGCAATTCCGAATTTGGAACGGTTCGTTTTGTTCATCGCTACAACTTTGGACCCTACAACCCATCAGGCGGTTATTGGCCCCGTATTGCTGTTCAGTGTGGTACTTTGCGTACGGTCGTAATGAACAATTTGCGAATCATTGACCGAATCGAGGCAGGGGGGTTAAAAGCCGACCTTGGTCAATTATTTGATTTTGGAAATGCTGCGGGCAGCCTTGGCGATATTTACGTACAGCGTCAAGTTGTAGATAACGCTGGATTTGGGATTACCGTTTTCGATTACTACACAAACTTCAACACCAATTCGACAGTTCAATACACGCAAGTCAACGGTTACCCGATCATTGACACTCTAAAAAAGTCCTACGCCATTGGTCGAGCGTCGACCACCTTCGCAGTTCCTTCCGGCGGCTTTACTGGTGCGGCAAACACGGTGCAATACAGTACCGAGTTGGTTGACCCAACAAACTCCTACGATGCGACTACATGGACTTATACATGCCGAAGTCCGGGGGTTTATCGTATTGCCGCCAGAATAGTGCTGGCGGTGGCAATTGGTACTCGCATTAGGGTGGCCATCATGATTGGCGGTACCGTTGGCGTCAGCAGATTTTTTTACGCTACTACGGCCAATGCTCAGTGCTACGACATTGACTATGAGGCCAACCTTACTGCTGGAGCTACCATCAACATCAATGCAGATCAAAACACTGGTGGCGCGGTCAATTTGACTACCATGACATCCGTTAACGAAAACACCTTCTTTGTCACTCAGGTTTAACAAACAGAATACGGAGTATTGAAATGGCAGATTTAAAAATTTCCCAGTTAACGGGCGCAACAACCCCGCTGGCTGGAAGTGAAGTGTTGCCCATTGTTCAAAGCAGCGCAACCCGTCAAGTGTCCGTAGCTAACTTGACCGCTGGCCGAGCAGTATCAGGTACGTCTTTTTCTGCAACAACTTGGCTGGCTGGTCAAGCCCCAAGGCAAAACCCTAACAACTCTGGATCGACCGTTGACTACGCATTACGTGTTGCGGACAACGTGGCGTCAATTACCCTTGATATGGGGCAATCCAACGTCCCTGCTGTAAATACGGCATGGATGCAAGTTCGTGCCCAATCTAATTTTGCAGTCAAATACAATTTGGCAATTCAACCTAACGGTGGTCAAGTAACGGTTGGCACAATGACCACACCTGCCGCCACTACTGCGTTTTCAATATCTGGCGGGGATGTTGCCGTAGCCACCGCAGGTAGAGGCATTTTGTTGCCTGGCGGTATCAGTTGGACAAGCGGCGCTGGCAGTCCCGAGGGTGTTGTAACAGCACCTATTGGCTCTTTATATTCACGATCAGATGGCGGTGTACTTACTTCTTTGTACGTTAAACAATCTGGAAGCGGGAATACTGGTTGGGCTGGAAAATAAACTTTAAGGAAAATTATGATTGTCACAAAATCAACTATTGACTTAATTGAAGTCATGCGAAACGATGTGATTCGTGTTCGTGTCAAAACTTCGATTTTATCAAATGACGTTCAAATTGCGGAGTCATTTGAACATCGTGTAATTGCACCCGGCGATGATTACAGCGCCGAGGATGCCCGTGTACAGGCCATCTGTGCTGCCATGCACACTGCTGACGTTGTGGCTGCTTATCAGGCTGCACAAGAAACGGCACAAGGGGTCTGACATGGCGCTGCGTAAAATTATTGAAGCCGAAGGCAAAGCTGTGATTCAAACGTCGATGGGAATCATTGAAAATGGCACTCAACGGGTGTCCTTTTCTGCTTGCGCCAAAGTGATTTCAGTTAGCGGAAACAAAACCCAAGTGACCGCCAATGTTCATTTTGCTGGCGATGTGGCTGAGTTCACCAAACAATACCAAGTGCCTGTGTCGGTTGAAGCTGGAGCAGGTAACTTTATCGAACAAGTTTACAAGCATTTGAAGACGCTGCCAGAATTTGCTGGTGCTGAAGATTGCTGATACTTGACAAGCGATTTCTTAGCGCATAATCTGAGAACTGTACCGGCCCAGTAGACCGGGGAATCGAAAGGTTCATTTAAATGACTGAAGAAGTCCAAGCCTTAGCGGAAGTTGACTCCGCGCCTGCACCAGAAGTGACGGCCACATCTGAGAATGCTGAAAGCACGCCGGAAGTCGTCGAGAATCAACCCGAGACAACCGAGGAGAAGAAATACTCCCAGGCTGAAATCGATGCGATGATCGGCAAGCGCCTCGCAAGAGAGCAACGTAAGTGGGAAAGAGAACAGCAACAGCGAGCTGCCGAAACGCAGATCGTAAAAGCTCCTTCGGCAACTTCTGCTGAACAGTTTGAGTCTCCTGAAGCCTATGCGGAAGCACTGGCCTATCAGAAAGCCGAAGAACTGCTCGCCAAGCGTGAAGCAGCCAAGCAGCAGTCGCAGGTCCTCGAGAGCTATCAAGAACGTGAAGAAGCAGCACGGGACAAGTACGATGACTTCGAGCAAGTCGCCTACAACCCCAAGCTACCAATCACCAACGTGATGGCCGAAACGATCCAGTCTTCGGACATTGGCCCCGAGTTGGCTTACTACCTCGGCTCCAACCCCAAAGATGCAGAACGTATCTCACGCATGTCGCCGCTCGCACAGGCGAAGGAAATTGGGAAGATCGAAGCCAAACTGGCGTCTGATCCTCCTGTGAAACGTACCACGTCAGCGCCTGCGCCGATTTCACCTGTCACAGCTCGCTCCTCTGGAGCACCGGCCTATGACACTACGGATCCTCGGTCTATCAAGACCATGAGCGATTCGCAGTGGATTGAAGCCGAACGAGCCAGGCAGATGAAAAAGATGCAAGCAATGGCACACCGCTAATTTTTTAAAGGACTTTTGAAATGTCAAACAGCATTCTGACCATTGACATGATCACCCGCAAAGCGCTGGAGATCTTGGAAAACAACCTCGTGTTGACCCGCAACGTGAACCGCCAGTACGACGACAGCTTCGCTGTTGAAGGTGCAAAGATCGGTTCTACCCTGCGTATCCGTTTGCCCGACCGCGCTCTGGTGACTGACGGTGCCGCCCTGCAAGTTCAGGACGACAACGAACAGTTCACCACTCTGACTGTGGCCAACCAAAAGCATATCGGCGTGAACTTCACTTCTGCTGAACTGACCATGCAATTGGACGACTTCGCAGAGCGTGTGTTGAAGCCTCGTATCAGCCAGCTGGCCTCCAGCATCGACGCTGACGTTGCCAACGCATACAAGACCATCGGCAACACCGTGGGCACTCCTGGCACTACTCCTTCGACTTCTTTGGTGCTGTTGCAAGCCCAGCAGAAGCTCAACGAGAACGCCGCCGTGATGTCCCCACGTTACGCCACCGTCAACCCTGCCGCCAACGCTGGCCTGGTTGAAGGCATGAAAGGTTTGTTCAACCCCACCGACACCATCAGCAAGCAGTTCAAGAACGGCATGATGGGCACTGGCGTGCTGGGCTTTGAAGAAATCAACATGTCTCAGTCGATCAAGCAGTTCACCACCGGCTCGCGTACAGCGACTGGCGGCACTCTGTCGGCTGCTGTGACTGCTGAAGGCGCTTCCACCATCGCTATCACCGGCGCTGGCACTTCGACCACCGTTAAGGCTGGCGACGTGTTCACCGTGGCTGACTGCTATGCTGTGAACCCACAGACCCGTGAATCCACTGGTTCGTTGTTCCAGTTCGTGGCTCTGGCTGACGTTACCCTGTCGTCCGGCGGCGCTGGCAACATCACCGTGGCTCCGATCTACTCGGCTGGCACTGCTTTGGCCACTGTGGACGTTCTGCCACAAAGCGGCAAAGCTGTTGTGTTTGTGGGTGCAGCATCTACTCAGTACGCTCAGAACTTGGTGTACCACAAGGATGCCATCACCTTCGCAACTGCCGATTTGCTGTTGCCACAAGGCGTGGACATGGCTGCTCGTGCCGTTCACAACGGTATCAGCCTGCGCGTTGTTCGTCAGTACGACATTAACAACGACCGTCTGCCTTGCCGTATTGACGTTTTGTACGGCTTCAGCACGATCCGTCCACAAATGGCTTGCCGCATCTGGGGCTAAGCTGAAACGGGGACTTCGGTCCCCTTTCTCACATCTCAATTTTGAAAGGAAATTATCATGGCTCTCCCTAATGGTGCAGGTGGTTATCAACTCGGCGACGGCAACGTCGGTGAAGCTCAACTGTTCGTGCAAGGCGCTCCCACAGCAGTGGCAGCGGCAGCTACGGCTACCGCAGCTCAACTGGCCAATGGCTTGTTTGTTTTCAACGGCACTGCTGGCAATTTGACACTGCCCACAGTTGCTGACTTGGAAGCTGGCATCAGCAGCGCCACCAAAGTGAACGCAGCATTCGACTTCTTTGTCGTCAATACTGACGGCGCAGACGCCGTTACGCTGGCTGTTGGCACTGGCTGGACAATCGTTGGTGCTGCCGCTGTTGCCCTGAGCACTTCTGCTCACTTCCGCGCCCGTAAAACCGGCGACGGTGCTTGGACTGCATACCGCATCTCCTAAACCTGAAGGCCCCTTCGGGGGCCTTTTTTAAGGAACAAACATGTCAAACACCAAAGCTACTGGCGTCGCATATCTGGACCCCGAGTTCAGCACAATGTACGCAACCGAGGAAATTGGTTACGCTCCTGCGGCTCAAGGCACTGTGACGCAACTGACAGACAAGTCCACAGCGGTTACGCTGAACAAGTCTATGGGCCGTATCACAATGAACAACGCTTCATTGAATACAGCCACAAATGCTACGTTCACCTTGAACAACAGCACGATCAGCGCAAATGACACCGTGATCTTGACGATCTCGGGCGGTCAAGCGACTGCTGGTTCTTACAACGTGTTTGCTAATGCGTTGACAACGGGTGCGGTTAGCATTTCGTTGCGTAACATTTCAGGCGGTACGCTGTCTGAAGCTGTTGTGATTAACTTTTGCGTTATCCACGGCCAAGCCTAACCAAATGGGGGCTAATCACCCCCATTTTTAAAATATGCCCGTCATTTATCTCACTCACCCCACCCACGGCGCTAAAGTCGCCACAATGGAAGCGGAAGCCGAGGCCGATGAACAAAACGGCTGGACACGCTACAATCTAGATACGCCTTCGGCTCCCGAAGAAGCGGCCAACACACTGGTTGTAAAGCGCAAATACACGCGCAAAGCTGAATCTGAAGGAGTCTGAGCATGACGACGTACACCGCTGGCGATCAAATCAATCGGGCATTTCGCCTGCTTGGCATTCTTGCCGAAGGTGAAACGCCGTCTGCCGCCATGTCTCAAGACGCCTTGATGGCGATGAATCAGATGATCGATAGCTGGAACACCGAGCGTCTGTCGGTCTTCTGCACCCAAGATCAAGTTTTCCTGTGGCCTGCTGGCGAGTACATTCGCACGCTAGGCCCATCCGGTGATTTCGTGGGCCTGCGCCCCGTGCTGATGGACGACGCCACGTATTACCGTGACCCAGGCACAAACGTGTCTTTTGGCATCAAGTTCATCAACCAGCAGCAGTACGATGGCATCGCGGTCAAGACCGTGACCTCCACCTACCCGCAGGTCATATTCGTGAACATGGGCTTTCCCGACATCACAATGTCCATCTACCCACGCCCCACACGGGAGCTGGAGTGGCACTTTGTCTCGGTGCAAAAGCTCGACGAGCCAGCGAATCTGGCCACCAACTTGTACTACCCACCGGGTTATCTGCGTGCGTTCACGTACAACCTGGCGATGGAGATCGCCCCTGAGTTTGGCGTCGAGCCAAGCCCTCAAGTGCAGCGCATCGCCATGACCAGCAAGCGCGATCTCAAGCGAATCAACAACCCAGATGACATCATGAGCCTGCCGTACGCCATTGTGGCCAATCGCCAGCGGTTCAACATTTACGCAGGCAATATGTAATTATTTGTTTTCGTATTTACTATGTTTTCCAGCAATAAACCCCTTCACTCCTTTGACCGCCCGCAAAAGCCCTTTAGCTTTGTAGGCGTCAATCGCGTGCTGAAGGTTTTGTTGATGGGTAACAACTTCCAAGTTGCTCAGTTGATTATTGGCTCGATCAAGGTCTTTGTGGTTAATTTCCAAACGGCCTTCAATGCGACCATTAAATGCTTCCCACACCATGCGATGCACACCTCGTCGAACGTATTTGGAATCTTTGCAAAGACTTGCGACAAAGTAATGTTTCAACAATTGCGGTTTGACAATTCTGTGTGCAGCGTCCCCCGCCCAAGTCTTACCCAGCTTGATAGAATGGGCCGTGGGTATGCTGGTGCCCAAAAACTCAGCAACTTGTTTAAGGGTGGCACCGTGCTCAAACATCTGCTTGGCTTCGGGGATTTTGGCGGCGTCAATCGTCTTGCTTCTGGCAATACGACGCACGTTTCCAAGATCACTCACCTCGTACAAATCTTCAAAATCCAAAACTGGTTTCCACGTTTCCATAGCTTGACTCCATTTAACATGAATGGGAGTATAGCATGAAGACCCCGATTCTCGGAAGTTCGTATGTTGCCCGCAGCGTCAATGCTGCGGACGCCAGGCTTGTCAATCTTTTTCCAGAAATTGTGCCGGAAGCTGGCAAAGAGCCTGCGTTCCTGAACCGCGCCCCCGGCCTGCAACTGCTTAACTCCATCGGCTTTGGCCCCATCCGTGGCCTGTGGGCGTTTGCGGCAGATGACGATGTGGCTTTTGTAGTGTCAGGCACGCAGCTGTACAAGATTACGCCTACTTATGTGCCAACGCTGATCGGCAACGTCAGCGGCACTGGGCCTGTCAGCATGGCTGACAACGGCACGCAGTTGTTCATCGCCTGCAACGGCCCCAGCTACATCTACAACAACACCACGGGCGGCTTTGGCCCAATCACTGACCCCGACTTCCCCGGCGCTGTGACCGTGGCCTATCTGGACGGCTACTTCGTGTTCAACGAGCCAAACAGCCAGAAGATGTGGATCACGGCGCTGCTGGACGGCACGTCCATCGACCCGTTGGAGTTTGTCAGCACCGAAGGCTCGCCTGACGGTTTGGTGGCCGTGATCTCTAACTTCCGCGAAGTCTGGGCCTTTGGCACAAACTCGATTGAAGTCTGGTCTGACACGGGCGCAACAGACTTCCCCCTCCAACGCATCCCTGGCGCATTCAACGAGTTGGGCTGCGCTGCCCCCTACTCGGTTGCCAAGATGGACAACAGCCTGTTCTGGCTGGGCCGTGATCGTCGTGGTCAAGGCATTGTCTACCGGGCCAACGGCTACGCAGGTCAGCGCGTCTCGACGCACGCTGTCGAGTGGCAGATCCAGCAGTACGCTGACCTGACAGACGCCATCGGCTACACGTACCAGCAAGATGGCCACAGCTTCTACGTGCTGATCTTCCCCACGGCCAACACCACTTGGGTGTACGACGCCGCCACGCAAGCCTGGCACGAGAGGGCAGGGTTTGTCAACGGCGCGTTTACCCGTCACCGCAGCAACTGCCAAATGGCGTTCAACAACAAGGTCGTCGTGGGCGACTTTGAGAACGGCAACATCTACGCCTTTGATCTGGAAGACTACTCGGACAACGGCAGCATCCAAAAGTGGCTGCGGACTTGGCGTGCCCTGCCCACCGGGCAGAACAACCTCAAGCGCACCGCGCAGCACAGCCTCCAGCTCGATGTGGAGTCGGGCACTGGCCTAAACCTTGGGCAAGGCAGCGACCCCGAGATCATGCTGCGCTGGAGCGATGACGGTGGCCACACATGGTCCAACGAGCACTGGTCCAAGATGGGCAAGATCGGCGAATACTACAAGCGGGTGTTCTGGCGTCGGCTGGGCATGACGCTCAAGTTGCGCGACCGGGTGTATGAGGTGTCGGGCACTGACCCCGTGAAGATCGCCATCATGGGCGCTGAACTGATCGTAAGCCCGACCAATGCCTAACCCAAACGTACCTATCGTCACGCCCCCACGGGTGCCGTTGGTCGATCCCCGCACGGGCATGATCGACAGGGCGTGGTATTTGTTCTTTGTGTCGCTCAACCGAGTGGCCACAGCTGTTGTGGATGACCCGGCGCTTGGTACTAACACCGAGTCGCTGATTGCTTCGTACGATGCGGTTTTGCAGACGCTGACGCAAGAAGTGCAGACTCAGCCGGACTGTTGCGACTTGCTGACCAGCCAATTTGCCGAGCAGCAAAAACAGATTGAAGCCTTGCAAGTGCAGCCGGTCATTGACGTAGGTGCAATCACTGCAAGCATTGCTGCGTTGTCGAGTGTGCCTGTAACCGTGACGGCCAACTTTACCGTTGGCACAAGCGCATGGTACATCAACAACAAGTCGGGTTCGACCTGTGTGGCAACGCTGCCCACGGCAAGCGCATGGCCTGGGCGTCAGATCACGATCAAGAACATGCAGGCCCAGTTGGTTAACTCGGCTTCCAGCGACGTCGTGCCTATTGACAGCACAAGCGCAGGCACGGCGATCCTCTTGAATGTGGTTGGCAATTGGGCGACAATGGTGTCTGACGGCACAAACTGGGTCATCATGCAACAGGCCGCAAACAATAACCTGCTTTTGGAGTAACCCATGACCGTATCTGTGAAAGTGCTTGTACCGGCAAAATTTGCCGAGAATAGCCAGACTACCCAGTACACCGCCAACGGTGTGACCGCCATCATCGACAAGTTTACAGCGACCAACATTAGCGCGTCGGCTGCAACGATCTCGGTCAACCTGGTCACAACTGCCGGGTCTGCGGGCAACACCAACTTGATCACCAAGACCAAGACGCTTCAAGCGTCCGAGGTCTACACCTTCCCAGAACTGGTGGGTCAGGTTTTGGGTATTGGCGACTTCATCAGTACAATCGCTGGAACGGCCAGCGCAATCAATATCCGTGTAAGCGGGCGTGAGGTGACTTAAATGGGATTGTTTTCAACATTAGGTAGTCTTGCGGGCACCTTTATCGGCGGCCCTGCTGGCGCAGCTATCGGTGGCGCTTTGGGCGGCGCAATCGATGGCAACGAGTCTGGTCAAGCTGCGTCTAGCGCAGCAGGCGCGGCAAACACAGGCGCTCAGCAGCAGATCGATCTCCAGCGCCGGATGTACGAAGAAGGCGTTGCACGACAGCAGCCTTTCTATCAAGCCGGTGTCAATGCGCTCCCAGGATACCTTCAAGGCATCGGGCAAGGCGGCGAGTTGGTGCGCGGGTTTACGCAGGCCGACTACCAAGCCGACCCCGGCTATGCGTTCCGTCTGGCCGAGGGGCAAAAAGCACTTGACCGTCAAGCGGCAGCTCGCGGTGGCCTAATCTCCGGTGCGGCTTTGAAAGCTGCTGGCCGGTATGGTCAAGAGATGGCCTCGCAAGAGTTTGGCAACGCCTATAACCGTTTCCGCGACACGCAGGGTTTGCGTCGTAACGCGCTGGCGGGTGTTGTAGGTTTTGCGCCCACCGCAGCAGGGTCGATGACTACTTCTGGCCAAAACTACGCCACTAATGCAGGCAACGCCATGTATCAACAAGGCGTGAACACGGGCAACGCTTTGATCGCAGGTCAGCAGGGCCGCGAATCCATGTATGGAAACATTGGCAGCGCGTTGGGTAAATACTTGAACAACGGTTTTGACAGCAGTCAATACTACAATCCAACAACAAATACTGGTGGCTTTTCAGGCACTAGCTTGGCCAATACTTTTTATTCCGGCACCGGCGGCATTGGCGACTAAGGATTAAACATGGCTGAATTAAACTTTAACGCTTTAGCACGTCCCGGCCCACGTGGCTTCTATCAAGGTTTTGAACAAGGCCAAGAGCAACGAATGGTTGAGGACACCAATCGAGCTAATTTAGAAGCCAGTAGGTTCAAACTTGATGAACTTAAGCGCGACCGCGCTGAGATGATGCAGCTTCAAGACAAGCTCAAAAACTTGGGTCAAGACCCGGACCTTGACAAGTTCATGGATGCGTACATTTCCTCAGGCCGACCCGAGTATGTAAAGATGGGTTTGGAGGGCAAGCAAAAGCTCAAAGAACAACGAGAGTACGCCAAATTGGTTGGCGGCGATATGGCTGCGCCGGAAGTTGTTGCGCCAGCCCCGGCTGCTGCCCCATCCGTGATGCGTATGCCCCAAGAAGCACCCGCGCCCACAAATGCACTAGGTTCTGGCACCTTTGGCATGGGTGAGCCAGCAGCCCCCGTAAATGCAATGGTGAATCGTGCTCCCACTGCACCAGTTGCACCAGCGACTCCCATAAATGCAATGGTTGCGGGTCCTGACCAAGCAATGATTGCTCAGACCCAAAAGCGAATTAGCGACTTGATGCGGTTTGCGGCGTCTAACCCCGGCATGGCAAACCAAGCGATGGCGCAAGCTCGGCTCATGCAAGACCAACTTGAGTTGTACTCAAAGCGTGGCCCCAACAAGCCCGCAGCACTACAAGAGTTTGAGGCTTACATGGCCATGTCGCCTGAGCAAAAGGCTGCATTTGAGAAGTTGCAAAAAGTCAAAGCAACCAACGTTTCTGCAACATCCACCTCGACAAGCTCGCCCACAGGCAAGAGCTTGTCCGAACCCGTGGGTAAACGTGTTGACGCATCCCTTGCCAAAGCTGAAGGTGCTGCTGGCCTGATGGAAAACGCCAACATGATCCGCGAAGCGTTGAACACTGGCAACATCATCGCAGGCCCATTGGCTGGCCCACGTACAAAGATTGCACAGGTGCTTGGTGCAGCTGGCGCAGGCGACAAAGAGAAACTTCAAAACACATTGTCGGTTGCCAAAGGTTTGGCTGGCCTGACGCTGGAAAGCCGTGGCGAGTTGAAGGGTCAGGGTCAAGTTACTGATACTGAAACCAAACTGTTGGAACGTGCCCGTTCTGGCGACATGGACATGACCCTTGATGAGCTTCAGCAAGTCGTGAACATTTCACAGCGATTGGCTAAGCGTCTGTGGGAAAATCACCAGACCCTGCTGAAGACAATGGAAAAAGATCCCGCTGCCGTTGCTTCGATTGAATACTATCGCCCAACTGGTCAACTTGCCGCACCTATGGGTGTAGGTAAATCTCCAGAAGCGCAACGCAAAGAATCGGCCCGTCCATCGTTGAGTAATATCTTTGGTCAACCTGCTCGTTAAACGGAGATATTTATGGCCGATCAGTTTCGTGACCAAATTAACACAGCTCGACGTGCCGGGTACAGCGATGATGAACTCGTTGGTTATCTGAGAGACAAAGATCCTCGGATCACCCAGGCTCTCGATGCTGGCTACAAGCCTGCTGAAATCTTGGAGCATCTTGCCCCCAAGCTGTCAACAGGCGAGGAGATTATTCGCAAAGGTGGCGTTGCTATTCGCGGAATCAGTGAATCACTGGCACCTGTCGCAGCTGGCGCTGGTGCTGGTATGTTGATGGGTGGTCCGGTGGGTGCTGCCGTAGGTGGACTGGCGGGCGGTTTGGCTGTGCCTTTGACAGACGCTGCCACAATGGCGTACAACAAATTGTTTGGCGGTACTGCGCGTACACCATCGAATGTGATCTCTGGGATGATGCCCGGCCCCCAAGCTGAAACTCCTGCTGAGCGTGTGCTTCAGGCAAGCACGGGTGCTTTGGCGGGAACCGGGGGTTCCGTGCAAGCCGGGCGCACGCTTGCTGAACTTGCAAAATTCCGCACACCTGCTGGAACAGCGCCCACAGTATCCCCATTAAGCACCGCAATTGCTCAAGAAGCTGCCCGTCGCCCAGTGGGTCAAGTGGTCACTGCGCCAATTGCCACAGCTGTTGGTCAAACCACAACCGAAATGACGGACAACCCATTGGCAGGATTGGCCGCAGGTGTTGGTACTGGCATGGCCGCAGGCTTGCGCCCAACAAAACGCACAACTGTGCCAACAGCCGATGAATTGACGGCCCGTGCCAAAACCAACTATGAGATTTTGGACAAATCCAAATTTGAGTTGGACAATGCACAATTTGGACGTGAGATGGGCGACATGGCTGCAACGCTGCGCTCAGTCGGTTATGACCCTCGCACAATGCCCAAGGTCCAAGTAGCCCTTGAAAATCTTGCGCAAAATAATCCCAAGACTGTCAAAGAGCTGGACACTTTGCGCACCATCATAGGCAATGCTGCAAAAAGCAGTGATGCGTCTGAGCGACTGGCTGGCAGCAAACTTCTTGAAAAGTTTGACGATTACGTGCTGAATGCGCCACCAAGCGCGGCTGTCAAATCCGATCCAGCCGCCACGAAGGCGTGGAAAGAGGCCCGTGCTGATTACGCCAAAATGAAAAAGAGTGAAACAATCACTGACATTTTGGAAAACGCAGATGTAGCCCAGGGTTCAAAAGAAGCCAGCATCGCTTCTCAATTGTCGTCATTGGCAAAGAATGACAAGAAAATGCGGATGTTCAGTGCAGACGAACAAGCCGCCATTCGTGAAGCAGCCAAAGGCGGCACTTTGCAAGTGATGCTTCGCACTCTGGGCAAACTGACACCATTGACTCCAGCAGCGGCAATCTTTACAGCGGTCAACCCATTTGGTGCGTACACCGCAGCCGGTGGTTTTGCTGCGAAGACACTTGCTGAGCAACGTCGCGTGCAGCAAGCCAACCGATTGGCTGAGCGTATGCGCCTGGGTGAATCGGCTAAAGTTCTTGAAAGTCCTTTGGCAAATGAACCAGTATTCTTCAGTCAAAGTGTTCAGAATATGTTGGGTCCAGTTCAACAAAATCAAAACGCCCTTGCACGTTAATACAAATTAGCTAAAATATGAGTACGTTCATCATGGAATCAGCAGAAATGGCCGATATCGACCCAGTGAAGTATGGCGTCTTATGGGAGCGCGTGAAAGGCTATGAGCGTCGTTTTGATGAGATGAGCGCCAAGATCGACAAGATGGAAGGTCATGTCGAGAAGCTGGTGGCCCTTGCAAACCAAGGGCGTGGTGGATTCTGGGCTGGCATGGCGTTTGTCTCGGTTATCTCCAGCGGCATAGGGTTTGCCCTTAATTGGGTCAAAGGACACTGAGATGCTTGCTGAGATCGCAGCAGCGAACGCAGCGTTCTCTGTCATCAAGGCCGCACTCGCTAACGGAAAAGAACTCTCAGCCCTTGGCTCCAAGGTCTTTGACTACTTCGACAACAAAGCCAAAATTCAAGAAGCCGCTACCAAGAAGGGCGGCGGCAGCGACATGGAAGAATTCATGGCGCTGGAGCAACTCAAGCAGCAGGAAGAAGAACTGCGTGAGCGCATGGTCTACGCTGGCCGCCCCGGCATGTGGGATGACTGGGTAAAGTTCCAAGCTGCTGCTGCTCGTAAGCGCAGAGAAGCCAAAGAAGCCGCCGCCCGTGAGGCGTTGAGACGCAAACAAAGACTGGCGCAATTGACCGAGTACATTGCTCTTGGCATGGCCTCTGTCGTCTTGGCTGCGCTGCTGGTCTACGGCATCGTGCTGTACATGAGGCATCTGCGATGAGCGACGACAAGCTGAACGCTAATTCCACACTTGACAAGGTGCTCGGGTATGTTGACTCGCCGTTCAAGCTGTTCGCCATCCTTATCATGGGCATCGTGGCCTTCTCGGGCTACTTCCTGTGGCAAAACCAAGAGTTCATGCGGGACGCTTACAAGGAGTCCAAGAAGCTGCCCGAGATCAACACAGCACGAGCAGACGAGGCGAGCGCCATGCTGTTCAAAAAGACCGGAGCCACCATTGTGGCGGTCTTTAAAGTCAACCCGCTGTTTGGCAGTAGGGTGCTGTACAAGGCGTACACCAAGGATGGCCGGGATAAAAGCATCGAGGACATTGATGTCGGCCTGTTCAGCCAGAACGCAGCCAACAACGCCGACGTCATCAGGCTGATGACCAACGAGATCCCGTGCAGCGAGTACCGCTATGCCCAGTCTGAGGTGGGCCTGTGGTACATCGAGAAGGGTGTGGCGTTCACCTGCCGGGTCAGCGTGCCGCCAGACAGCCATCGCTTTGTGGGCCAGATCACAGTCGGGTGGGCAGAGCCACCCCAAGACCTTCAACAGATAAGATTTATGCTGGAAATCGCCGGTGCTATGTTAACCAAAAGGGGAAATTGATGCTTTCACTACTCTCAACTCTTGGAGGTCTGCTGATCTCCGGCCTGCCCAAGCTGCTGGAATACTTCCAGAACAAAGCCGACCAGGCGCACGAACTGAAGCTGGCCCAAGTGCAGACCGAGCGTGAGCTGGCGCTGGCTGCTGCTGGCTTTGCAGCGCAGGCCAAAATGGAGGAGATCCGCACTGAGCAGGTGCAAATGGAGACTGACGCCAAGATGACCGAAGCTGCGCTGGCACACGACGCCAAGGTGCTTGAGAAAGCCGGTGCTTGGGTGTCCAGCTACGTGGGCACTGTGCGCCCGACAGTGACGTACATCTTTGTGCTGGAGCTGGTGGCCATCAACGCCTTCATGGCCGTGTACCTGTGGAACCATCCCAACCTGATCGGCAGCATCGATGACGTCATCAAGTACGCTGACCTGATCTTCAGCGAAGACGAGATGGCCATGCTGGGCGGCATCATTGGGTTCTGGTTCGGTTCGCGTGGCTGGGGCAAAAAGTGAAACTGTCCAAAGCTGGCGCAGACCTGATGCACCGCTACGAGGGGTGCAGAAACAAGCCGTACCTGTGCCCAGCCCACATCTGGACGATCGGCTATGGCCATGTGCTGTACCAAGAACAGATCAGGCTACCGATGGTGCGGGTGGAGGGGTACACCGGCATGATCCGCAAAGAGATGCCGCTGAAGTCGGAGGACAACCGTGTCTGGTCAAAAGAGGAAATCGATCAACTATTCCGTGTTGATGTCGCAGATTTTGAACGTGGTGTTCTTCGACTTGTTCCCGGCGTTGTTGGCCGTCAAGGCAGCTTTGACGCTTTGGTCAGCATATCCTTCAATTTTGGGCTAGGCAACCTCCAGCGCAGCACCATACGCATGAAAGCCAACAGGGGCGATTGGGATGGCGCAGCCGATGCGTTCAGGGCTTGGACCAAGGGTGGCGGCAAAGTGCTGCCAGGTTTGGTCAAGCGCCGTGAAGCCGAGATTGCGCTGTTCCTGACCGCCTAGATGGCGGCGCAGGCCACCAAGAAGGCCATCCACAGCATACCCAAGATGCCGACCAGCATCCAGTAGGCCAGCCGCTTGAGCTGGTAACGCCAGATGCTGGGCGGCAGCGGGTCAGCGGATTTCATACGCTGCCCAACCCTCGCCACCCGGACCGGGCAGTCCCGGCCTTGGTTGCAATTCCCGTAATTGTCGCAACAGTTCATCTTCGCGTATCCTTTCTTCGGTTGTAAATCGATGTGAGTTGGCGCACTCGTAGCGCCTGGCAACAACGCCACTTTTGCGGGAGCGTGTTTCTTTGACCGAGGTCCATGCGCCGCACACTGGGCAGGTAATGCTCAAAGCGATCTCCTCAGTTCCCGGATCTTGTCGCGGGTCATGGCCAAGTTAAACACACTGTTTATCCGGTACATGCGGTTCCTGCCCTGCTCGTACCTTCGTTTGTTCTCGGCTACGTCTGGCTTGGGCTTCTTCTTGTCCGGCTTGTCGCCGATCATGAACACAGCGCGGGGGTAGCGCCGGGCATCGTCATGGTTGTACACCCAGTCGGCGATGTAGATGCGCTTGACGCCAGCCTTGGTGGGCTTGTTCATCTTGCTCAGGGCTGCGTGTGCGTCATACCTGCCGATGTCTGCGTAGTCTGCAAACTCTTGAGCAGTGATCTTGCCGAACTCGTGCAACGCCTCCCATGCTTTGGCTATCAGTGTGCCGCTGTTCAATGGGGTCATGTCTTTTGTTCCCTAATCCACACAGCAAAGCTGGCGGCAGTGTCACCGAATGGCATCTTGCCGATCTTGTCAGCGATCTCGTCCAGCGTTGCGTTGCGGATGCTGCGCTCGTACTCAGTCCAATGCTCTTGCGTCCATGTGCGGTTGCGCTCGTCAGCACGAACAAGCTCGGCAAAGCGTTCAAGTCCTCGCGCATATACCGGCCCACCTACCAAACCAGCCTCCCGCGCCATTTCAATTACGGTCTTCATGTGTTCTTCTCCTTGATTGCATAGTCGTGAAATATCGCACCCTTGCTTGCTTCACCAACCTTGCAAGACTTGACCCAGACGCTCTTGCCTGTTTTTAGCCTTCTCAGGTGGCCTCTGCGCTCATGCAGTCGGGGTGATGCGTGCGTACCCCCTTTAAGGTCTTGGCGGGGCTTGGATGGCTCAATCCATACCGTTGTCCAGTCGTAGGTCGGCAGCTTGCCTTGCTGTACCTTGCGGCGGTTGGTAAAGGTGTCACGCATAGATGGAATGTAAGCCTCAATACGCTGATCCATAGCGCTGTACCAAGCCCCAATCTGCGCCAGCATGATCTCTGCCAGTTCCTTGTCTATCGGCTCATCATCATTGACTGCGCCGTAACGGATGTTGTCATCCTCGATGAAATAAAACATTGCAGGGATGGGGCGCAGCCTTGTGCCGCTTGGCCCCTTCCACATTGACACCGTGATGCCTTCATCTGGGTCATTCCCAGCCACCAGCATTAAAACCTCATAGCTTGGGTGGCTGCGAGTCTTTCCCTTCCAAGTGACAAAGCACTTGTCAAATGGTGGGCGGTGCGTCATCACAGGCTCAAGGTTGGCGTGTTGATGCTCCGAAAACGCCCCGGTCAGATCAAACCATTTGATGTCCACAATGTCCACGCCAGCATCAGCCATCAGCTTCATAGAGTCACGAACAAGTTGAGTGGTCATGTGTTCTTCTCCTTGAGTTTGGCTTCGATGGCTCTCAAAAACTGATGTGCCGTTTGTACCGATTTCATGTATTCATTTTCAAGCTCGTCCACCTCCAAATCATTTAGCCCAACCCAAGGGCGCTTTGGACCGACCACTTCTTGTGCGGCAAACGTCATGGCTTGCCCCAACTTCTTGACCAGCACCTGCTCAATCAAAGGCACGATGGCCTCTTGCAGATAGTCGCGCAACGCTTCTTCTTGTTTGGGTGTCATGTGTTTTTTTCCTTGAGTTTGGCTTCGACCAGTTCCATCATTCCTGCTGGTGTGCGTCCGTGGTCATAAATCCACTGAAACTCCTCATCCGTCAGCCCAACCCAAGGGCGCTCAATGATGTCATGCCCTGCTTGTGCATAGGCTTCGGCTCGCCACATGGCGGCTCTGTTCTTGTGGTACTCACACTGCGGGCAGTCAGTCATGTGTTCTTCTCCTTGTTTTTGCTATAACCCCAAAGAATTGCTGGCAACCATTTAATTCGGCGTGTTGGTGGAAAAAACACTTTGAAAATCAGGTTTGTATTGAACAACTTAACTCGCATCATTTTTCCCCCTAACCTTTGCTTCCACAATCCGAGAAAATTCATGGGGATCGTTGTACCAATCCTCGTCATCAACGAGTTTGTTGACCTCCTCATCCGTCAGCCCAACCCATGTGCGCTGTGCTGGTGGGGATGTGTAGAGTTCATAATCGCCTTCTGGCAAATCGCCGTTGTAATCAAAGTCAGTGTTTGTCATTGACTTGCAACCACGGTGATAGCGCACGGATAGTGAACCAACAGGCTCCTGCTGTGCTTGCTGCTCTGCCAGTGCTTCTCGCAGGGCGGCTTGCGCCCTCAACACTTCTTGCCTGTCTCTTGCGAACGGTGTGGTAGCCACCTCCAACGCCTCCAGCGCCAGCTTCATTGCAGTTTTGCTCATAAAAATCTCCAACTGCCACAACGGGCGCAACGGTATGCAGGGCGTTCTTTGTTGTCGCCGGGTTCCCAGCGGTGCTTGCAGGTCATTTGCGTGCCTCCTCAAGCCGCTGGACAGGCTTGGCCAACAGCCATCTGTCGCCGAGGTTCAAAACAGCACGCACCCACGCCTTGCGGTTGTGCTTGTCTAGTTTTGGGTCGCCGCTGTTCCACATCTCATGTGCGCGGTCAAACAGTTCACGGATCTCTTTCATTACAGTTACTCCAGTGGTTGATGTGACACAAGTGTATCACACATTTTTGGAAATGCGGTATTGTTTTACAGCGTTGCGCAATCCGGCCTGAGTTGTTGCTTTTTCGTCAAGCGCCAGTGCTTGCGCTTGGTCCAGCGTGTCGCGGCACATGATGCGGTGGCAGATCACGGGAACCCCTTGACCTTGGCGACGCACACGGGCGTTGAACTGCTCGTACAGGTCCAGCGACCAGTTGAGGCCATACCACACGAGAATGTGGCCGTTCTTCTGCAAGCCGTCAATACCGTGGCCCATGGATGCCGGGTGGCCAATCATCAGTTGGCAGTCGCCCGTCTTCCAGCGGTGCATGGCATTGGTGAGGGACGCCTCGCTCTTACACTCGGTCAGATTGATTGGGTCGAGGTGCTTGAACTTCTCCATGATCCGTGCAGCGTCCGAGCGGTAAGCGTAGGAGCACAGGATCGGTGATCCTTGGGCTTCGTCAATGATCTCTTCCAGCGCTTCGAGTTTGAGGTCATGCACCGGCTCCCACAGGGGCATCCCGGCAATTGGGTACATAGCCCCGTTGGAGAACTGGAGGCACTTGTTGGTCAATGCAGCCTGGTTGAACGCCTCGATCTCTTTGCCACTGTCGAGCACCATGAAGAACTCTTTCTCCAACCTGTCGTACTTGGCCCGCAACTCGTCAGGCATCTCGATCTCGATGTTGTTGACGATCAGGTCAGGCAGCGGGTTGTAATCCTCGGCTGACATCTCCAGCGTGATGTCACCGATCAGCTTCTTGATCGTGTCCTCAGTGTCCTCATACGGCACCTCTTTGTACGGACCCACTTTGCGATAGAACCGAGTCTTGAACTGGGTCTTGCTGGTGCCCAGGCGCTGACCCTTGTCCACCACCAAGAACTGACCGTGCAGATCCTTGTAGCCGTTGGACGCAGGAGTGCCGGTGAGGCCCGTGGTCCAGTCGAACTTGTCCAATATCTTCTTGACAGCCTTGACCCGATTGGTGGCTGAGTTCTTGCACTTGCTGATCTCGTCCCACACGACACCGTTAAACGGCATCGGCTTGTCCTTCTTGACAAAGTAGGTCTGCAAAGTTTCTGCGAGCCAGCCGAGGTTCTCGTAGTTGATCATGTAGACATCAGCCGGACGCAGCAGGGCGCGGGTGCGCTGGTCCTTAGTGCCCGTGACCATGCTGAACCGCAGGTGCTTGGTGTGCTCCCACTTCGCAGCCTCTTGCCTCCACACCAGTCGGATAACTCGGATCGGGGCCACGATGATCACACCCTTGAGAAAACTGGTGCGGATCAAATGGGCCAAGCTGGTCAGCGTAATCACGGTCTTTCCTAATCCCATATCGAGCCACAGCATCGAGTTGGGGTGGGTGCATTGGAAGTTGACGGCTTTCTGTTGGTAGCCGTGCAGCAGGTCAGGTGTCAGCATTCTTTCACCATTTCGTCAACCATCAACTTACCTTCGGGCACGTTGTCAATCACGAATACGTTGACCATCTGTTGACGCAGCCTGTCGTGCTCACGGTACTGCGCTGGCGTGGGCACTTGACCCTCGCGCTTGAACTCGCAGAACCACATGCGCCCGTTAGGTGCGATGAACAAACGGTCAGGCACAGCGGCACGGGCAGGGCTGGTGAACTTGTACGCCAGCACACCCTTGGTCTTGGCGTAGTCGCAGACTTTGGCTTCAATCTGTTTTTCGAGCACGGCGGTTCTCCAGTTCGATTAGCAACTCAATGTAGTGCTTGGCCTTTTCCAGATCGGCCATGCCGTTCTTTTTGCGCCAGCGGCTGATGTACTTGACCACGTTGCCCTCCATGTACCCCATCGCATTGGCGTGGATGTACTCAATGGGCTGAATCGGCAGATCTTTATAATGATTGCCACCGACTTGCTTATCTGTTGCGCTCTGTGTCATTTTCTTATTCCATTCTTCAAGTTCTTCAGTTGTTACTTCGGTCATGCCAAACCTAGACATAGCTTCTCCACTTCTCTTACGTAATAGTCAAAATCCACAGGCAGCTTGCCTGCATCCTTGATGTCATTGCAAGGCTGGACACCCCAGCCAGACTCCACACCAATCTTTCGCCATTCGCCAGGCTTCTTTGCCAGCGGGGGCATCCACTTAAACAGCCGTCCACCACCCTTGGCGATGTAGTAGCGTGTGATGTTCTGAAGCTGCGAGGTCACGCCATCCTTCTCAAGTGCCAGATGGCTGGACCGTGGCACTTTGGTGCGCAGCATGAAGTCCATGATGTTGGGCCAGTTCTCCAGCGTCTCACGGATAGGCGCACCATCGACCAACGCCTTCTCGGCCACCTTGGCGATCACCAAGCCACCAGCGTTTTGATGCCAGTCCATCTCGTACTCGTACGCACCCTTGCGCTTAACTGAGCCGTTCTCGTACACCGCGATGTAGTTGTTCACGTCACGGATCATCATGGACTTGTAGATCGCTTCTTCAAGCTGCAACCCGGTGCGCTGCTGCCATGCTGCGGCAGCGGTGTCCACCAGCCACTTGCTGGCACGGGGCACACGCACGGTCAGGCCGTCGGTGTTCACTTGGATCAGCTTGAGTCCTTCGATGTGCATCAGTCCTTCGGCCAGCACACACAGCAGCAGTTGGCCGTTGAGCGTGATGCTCATGGTGAACAGCGGGTCATAGAACACGCTGAAGCGGTTGTTGCTGTCACCATAGACGCCGTTGAGTGCCAGCTTCAGCATGGCCGACTCAGCTGACTTCTTGGGGTATGTTTTGCGCTGCTCGTACAGGTTCTTGTAGATGTCGCAAAACGACTCGCCTAAGTGCTTTGGGTAAAAGCGATTGCTAATTGCCAGATTTGGGTAGTAAGAGCTAACGTCCAAATCAACAATGACATGATCAGCATCAGATTCGATAACCTCGGACTCCACCGATCCATGGATACCGCCAAGTCCAAACACAAAATCGAAACCATTGACCCGAGCAATAACATCATCGAAGACTCCTTTGGTTTCAGTGATCACCTGGTCCTTGAACCAGCCAAGCACCCGATTGAACTCGGCATGGTCAAACGTGACCCACGGCAAGATGGCATCCTTGAGCGCAATGGTGGGGCGCAGGGTCTGACGGGGCGTGCGACCTTTGGGGCCGAAGTCGTACAAGGTGACACCGGCTTCTTCGAGCTTCATGGCAAAGAACTCTTTGCCGATCTTGGTGTCGTTGAAGTTCAGCCAGTCTTTGCCCGGGTACATGGCGCACAGCTTCTCGCGAAAGCTGATCATCTCAGCCGTGTGCCCAAGGAACAGTTTGGTCTGCGCTACATCATGCGCGTTGTATCGCTTGAGCACTTCGATCTGCTCAGGGTTGAGCATAGTGCCCACAGGGAACGGCAGATCCTCGATGCTGCTTGAGCGCATGTTGAACTCCAGCACTTTGAGGCTGGTAGCGCGTGCCTTGTTGTCAAAGTGGTGGATCTTGAACAGGTCGATCTGCTCGACGTGGCGGTCGGTGGGCTTGACGCTGTGCATCCAGCGATTGTCATCGTCTTGTGAGTTGATGATGGCCATGGCCTTTTGATACAGCGTGTTGGCATCGCTGTAACCCATCTGCATCAACGTATGCAGGACGGGGTAGTCGAACCCCAGGTTGTTGTACCCGACCATCCTGGCGTTCGTATCCGAGAGATAGCGTAAAAACTCAATGATCTCTTTGGAGTCGTTACGTTGGTTGCTGATTTCAAAAGACCAGCGTAGCGGTGCTTCTGCATGCTCCACCGCCAGCGTGAAGACGTTGGGGAAGGTTTCCACATCGTAGACATAGTCGTTACTCATTACAGTTACCGGATAGGTGGGGCCGCTGGTCCGGTCCACCGGGAACCCCCAGTGGCAGCGGCCCCGATTCAATTACTGACCGCCCAAGAAAGAGGGCAGGCCAGGCTGTGCAAATGGTGCAGCAGGCATTGCAGCGGGCGCAAACATGCCAGCAGGAGCACCACCAGCCACAGCACCGAACAGGCTGGAGGCATCGACTGAACCTTCGCCAAACGGTGTGTCATCACCAGCAAACTGGACAGCAATCAAGTCGCAACGGATGCCACGGCCATGCTTGTTGTCTTGCAGCCAGGGCTTGACAGCAGCGTTGACTCGGCAACCACCGTACATCTTGCGGGCCAACTGCTGGAACGCCATGGTGTTGGCTGGGTCAATGGGTGAACCATCGGCTTGGATCATCTGCGGTGCAGTGTCGCGGCCAGCAGTGATGAACACAGCACCAGCATCGGCGTAGCCGTCGTAGGGCTTGAAGGTCTTTTTGTTGACCTTCTCAGTGCCCACGCCGTAGCAGCGGGTCTTGCGGTCGTTCTGAATCATGCCCATGACAGTCTGGGCGTGCTCTTTCCACTTCTCCAGTGCCATCGCACCGTAGCGTGCCATGAACTGCTGAAACCCTGCATGATCCTGGGGCATGATGAACTCAGCGTTGTAACTGATGCGAGTAGCACCAGTCTGCTCGTTCACCTGCTTTTGGGGTTCTGCGAGGTGGGGGAAAGACAAACGAACATTTGACAGAAAAATGATGTCGGACATAACGATTACTCCATTGATTTACGAAAGCCAAGCGGGAAGCTCGGCGGGGGTTTCAACTGCACTGAACAACGGTGCAGCATTCATGATGACAGCCGGACGGCCATCAGATTCGGGGGCTACGGTCAGAGCGCCAGCCAGCTTGGTGACGTACTCTTGCTCCATGCGTTTGAGTTGACGATCGGTCAATGTGACCATCTCGTCTTTTTTCTTCCACGTCAGCTTTTCAGCTTTGGCGGGAGACACGAGTTTGGTTTCATAGATTGCAGACTTAGGGATGCCCATCTTGACCAGCTTCTCGGCCATCTCAGCTTCAGCAAACGCCCATGAGCGTGAGCCTTTGCCATTGACCAGCTTGAGGCCGGGGATAGATTGGCCAGCTTTCAATCGGCGCAAGGCTTCCTTCTCAACACCTTCAAGGAGTTGGCGCATCAGGGGTGCGGCTTCCATGATCTGACGAATCTGGGCATCGTCCATCTGGGCCGGGTCTTTGTCGGCACTTTGCTGTGCGACATCGAGCGTTTCAGTTACGACTGGCTGGAACATGATTCCTACCTCCTTCATTACGTTACCTGCCAGCGCGGCGCAAGAGCCTTTGGCGCGGCAGAATTTACATTGACTTTCGCCCGGGACAAGCGGTGCATCCGGTTTGTCGGTGGCAGCAGCTTGCAGAACGATTGTACCGATGTTGTCCATCAGTGACTTGACCGTGACCTCGTGTGACGTGATCGGCTTCATGCCTTTCAGTGCCAGCTTGGGCTGCACGATGGTCATGATGACCCGGCTGAACGGAAAAGCCCCGTTCACAGGCAGCTTGTAGCCAGCCAGCACACCGTAGGCGTACTGTTCAAGCTGCATGTTGCCCTCGGCGGTCACCACACCCATGCCGTCCTTGTAGTCGATCAACTCAAGGAAGTCAGGACCGATGATCTGGCAGTCCACGGTGCCCGACAGGTCTTTGCGACCCAGCAGGAACTCAGGGTCCACCTTTTGCTCGGAGATCACCGAGAACAGACCGTTCATCGAACGCTCACGGATGTACTCGATGGCCGACTTGACCCGGGCAGCGCGGTCAGCGTCCACCTTGAACGTGCCCTCGTGATCGGTAAAGGTTTCCCCCACCTGATCCATTGGGTCCGACAAGCCGTTCTTGATGCAGTGCTCAAGCAGCGTGTGCGAGTGTGTGCCATCGGCAGCAGCGGGGCCGCTACCAGTGTCAGGGTACTTGGCCTCCTCTCGAATGCTGCCGGGGCACAAGGCCCAACGGCTGCGCTTCGAGGGGGACAGCTTGGCGTGATCGCTCATTGCGTTGCCCCGGCCTCGTCGGTGCCAAACTTGATCCACTTGTACGCAGCACGACCACACCCGCGATCAAGGGTGACATGCCCGGTGAAGAACCGGTTGCCACGACCGACCACGTAAGTGGCCTCGCGCCAATCGACACCGTTCTTGCGCAAACTGGCGCGGATTTTCTTGCACTTTTTGGCGTTCATGATCAGCCTTTCCAAGTGATTGCTTTGACAGCCCACATCTGTGCGGTCTGTGCTTCGGTGATTGCGATGCTGCACATGCGTGCAATCTCGGGGCTACTCTTGTCAGAGTGGCGCAGGTCGTTCATACGATCAATCACTTTTGCAAACTCGGCTTTGCATTGAGCAACAGCGTCATCATTGCTTGGGTTAAACGTCAAGCCAACGGCTTTTTGCCCGTAAGTCATTTCGTTGTTTTCCATGATCAACCTTTCAGTGCTTCAACGCCAGTGTGCAGCGCAGCATAGTGCTCGGGCTTCACATCATTAATGTTCTGGTAGCCCAGACCAGTCAGCACGCCCTGGATCTGTGCGCCCTTGGCAGCGCCCAGTGCCTTGTACGAGGACATCACATAGTCAATCAAGCCCTTGGGGTCACTGAATGGTGCGCCAGTGGCAGCAGGTGCAGGTGCTGGCGCTGGAGCCACGAATGAGGGAGGTGCTGGCATGGCCGGTGCAGCGGCCACAGGTGCAGGTGATGCAACTGGTGCAGGCTCCACAATAGGGGCAGCTTGTACCACAGGGGCGGGTGTTGGCGCAACTGGTGCCGCTGGTGCTACATTGCTCGACTCCAGCTTGGCAGTCAAGGCGACCACGGCAGCAGTCAGGGCTTCAATTTTCTGTTCGAGTGACATAGAGTTTCTCCAATTTACGGATTACAGGGGGTTGGATTGTGAGGCGGTCTTCTACGAACGCCTCTACGATTTCACGATGCACTTCGCTTGGTGTCCCAATCTTCTGTGCTTTGTCATGAAACTTGGTGCGCGTCTTGTCTGTCACTCGGACAGTCATGAACGCAGATTTTGGTGGGTGTGTCATAAATAATTTCCTTGACCGATGACGCAAGTGTACACCACTGTGATACGATTGTCACACGGTTTTGAAATTATTTTGAAAAAGAAAAGCCCCGGTGGTTAGACCGGGGCTTCAAAGGAGAAACGCAATGAACAAAGTGTCGGCAACTGCAATCACCAACAAGGGCATTTTATGACAGCCATCCCCACAGTGCAAGCACACCCCGCATCAATTGACGCATACATTCGCCACGGCTGGTCACTTGTGCCCATCCCAGCAGGCACCAAGGGGCCACGCACAGCAGGCTGGAACATCAAGGCCAACGCCCTCAAGGCCCAGGGCGATCTGCCCCCAGGCTTTGGCATCGGTTTAGCCCATGCTTACAGCGGCACGATGGCCTTGGACATCGACGAGTGGGACAGCACCTGCGTGGCGCTCAAGCAACATGGGGTTGATCTTCAGGCGTTGTATGATGCCAACGATGCTGTCATCGTGGACTCGGGCAGGGCTGGCCACGGCAAACTGTTGTATCAAATGCCCTTTGGCTTGGCGCTGCCATCTAAGAAGATCCTGATCAACGGCTTAACCGCGTACGAGCTGCGCTGCGCCACGGCCAACGGCCTCACGGTGCAAGATGTTATGCCCCCGAGCATCCACCCCGACACGCTTCAGCCCTACCGCTGGGCTGGCAAGGGACACTGGACCCGCCTGCCCACCATCCCCCAAGCCCTGATCGAGCTGTGGCAGACGCTGCTCTCCCAAGACAAAGAGCGCACCATTGGCACGGGTGATGCGATCGACGCATCGTGGGAAGACATACGCACGGCTCTAGCGGCCATCAACCCCGACTGCTCCCGTGAGGAGTGGGTCACTGTGGGCATGGCGCTCAAGTGGGCAGGGGAGCAGACCGATCAGCTTGACCCGGCCCTGACACTGTGGAACGACTGGTCTATGCCCTCGGCCAAGTACCCGGGTGAAAAAGAGATCATTACCCAATGGGTGAGCTTTAAGAATGACAAGGCCACAGCGGTCAAGCTGGGCAGTCTGTTTCACATCGCCAAGCAGCACGGGTGGGTCAGGCCCATGCCCGACATCTCTACCATGTTCTCAGCAGTGGGAGCACCTGCCGACCCAAAGTCGGTCATCGTTGACCTGCGGCCACGGCCACCGATGATGGATGTGTCTCTGTGGCCTGCTGTTATCGCCCGACGGGCCGAGGAGATTGGCCAAACTGTCGGTTGTGACCCACTGGTGCCCCTGTTCGCAGGGCTTGCCGCTGTCTGCGGGGTAGCCGATGCACGCACCCGGCTTGAACTAATCAAAGACTTTAAAGTGCCCCCGGTGCTGTGGCTCATGACGATCGGAGCACCTGCCGACAAGAAAACCCCGGGATCGGCCCCCATGCTGGCACCTTTGAAGCACTTGGAACTTGAGGATCGGCCACGTTTTGCCAAGGCGTTTCTTGAGTGGGAAGGCCAAGAGGCCATGTTCGCATCAAGCAAAAAGGCTTTCCTCGACTTCAGCGCCAGCCCTGAGGCGATGCTGTCAGGCGATCAAGCGCCCCAAGTGCATGACCTCCCACCGCAGCCCGTGCCCCTGCGCATCACCGTGGATGACGTGACCAGTCAGAAACTGGTGCGCCTGGCAGCAGATCGCCCACAGGGTCTGCTGTGCGCCCTCGATGAGATGAACAGCTGGGTGCGCAAGCTAACAGACAAGGCCAGCGGCGAGGATCGCAGCGCATGGGTCAAGGCTTACGAGTCAGCCCCCTATGAGATGGACCGAGTAGCTGCCGGGTCCATCTTTGCCGAGAACCTGGCTGTCAGCATCTACGGCAACATCCAGCCCCGAGTGTTCCGTGAAAACCTGCACAACCTGTCAGCCGATGGTTTGGTGCAGCGTTTTGTCCCTTGTATTCTGAACGGCAACCTAACCCGCAAGCCCGTCGAGATCCCCGACTACCTGCTCAACAAAACCCAGTGGGAGCAGACCCTGCGCATCGTGTTCGCTTTGCCTGCGATGACTTACCAGTTGTCCCCCGAGGCCAAGACCCTGTTTCAAGAGTTCCAAGACTGGTACGACGCCAAGCGCAACGATGAAAGATTGTTGCAATCAGACGACACCTTCATGACTGCCTTTGGCAAGATCGAGGGCTTGACTGGGCGCATCATGCTCATGTTCCACCTGATCGAGTCACCCTTTAGCCCTACGGTGTCCGCAGACATCGCCAAACGGGTCATTCAAATGGTGCAGTCTTACGTAGTGCCCGCCTATCGGTATGCCCTGAGTGAGTTGTCCGGTGCGTCCAACTTCGACACCTGGCTGCGTGACTACATCATCCAGCATGCCGATGAGTCCACCATCACACTGGCCGAGATCAAGCGATCGGCACGCAGGCAGATCGAGAAAGTGAACGTCTGGCAGCAGGACCAGATGATCTACGGGGCCATGTATCCTTTGGAGCAGGGCCGGTGGGTCATGCGCATGGACGACGGGTCAAAAGAGAATCAGCACCACGCCCAGTGGGCCATCAACCCTGCACTGGCTGTCGAGTTTAAGGATCACCGCAAGGCGGTCATCGATGCCAAGCAGCGACAACTCGATGAGATTTACAGGCTGTCCAGAAAAGAAAAGCCCCGAGTTCACGGGGCTGAGTTGCTGGATTAAAAAAGGGGCCATCGGCCCCTTTCTCATTTGCGGTTTAACGTGATCCTAAGCCAGCACGATTGGCAGACCCACTTAACCGGGGTCATTTGCACACCACCCTCGGTCAGCCTGTCCTTGTTGCATTTGTTGCACTGTTTCATTTGGGACTTTCTCAACGTGAAGATTCAATTCGACGGGACTTTTTCAACGTGAACAGTTTTTCTCCTGCCTCGTTTAACGGGCACCATAGCCACAGGGGCAGGGATCATCACATTGAACAGGCCAGGTGCTATTGCTTCGATTGTGCAAAGCACATCGAGCAAGCGAACAGCAGCGGCATTAGGTGCCCGGGTGCCATTGGTCCATTTACGCAAAGTGAACACGGGAACACCTAGCAGACCCGCTGCCTGAATCTCGGTCAACTGGTGACGGGTTATCAGGGCAGCAAGGGAAGGGGCAAAATCGGGGTTTGTAGGGGTTTTTTTATCGGTCATAAGGGTAGGGTAGGGTCAGGGTTAAAAAAGGCCCCATGGGGTCACCATGGGGCACGGGTTACAGGTCAAAAAACAGGGCGAGGGTGCCAACGATGCAGACGGCAGTCAGGTAAACGACAAGGCTCATTGACGCACCCCCTGGGTGAATGGGGCAGGGGGCAGGGTGTTACGCTGTTCCCGTGCATAGCGTTTAACCTGTTCGGGGGTCCAGGGGATCGGCCCCCCTGGTGGTGGGAATGGCCAGGTGTTCATTTGAGCGATTCACTGAGCACGCATTGGGCCATGTCAACATCACCAGATTGCAGCAGGTCCAATGCAGATTGAATAGTTCTGCGAAGATCTGCGACTGTCTGCTTTTTGGGCTTTGGGGTGCTCAGGAACTCGGGCACGTAGTCGGCGTCCAGTTCTTCCAGCACTTCAGGTTGAGTAGCGTCCAGCATAGGCGCAACACGATCAGTAAAAATAAACCCTTCGCCCTTCAGCAACAAACGGGAATTCAAGCCCGCATACTGGTTTACATACTCCGCAGTTGTCATGCCTGCGTAAAACCCCGGGTAATCGCGACGCATAGCGTCATGGTTTCGGTCAACCTTGCGTTTTATTGCTGGTGGCTTTGCAGCGAGTCGGCGGTATTCCTGAGCGTTCTCAGGCTTGACGGTGTAATGGGTAGTTGCGTGGGTAAATTCGATCATGGTGTTTTCTCCTGTTAAGTTTACATGCGGCACGAAGGGCCGTAGAACTGGGCACGGTCGGCGGCGATCAGGCCATAGTCATCATCGACTGGATCAGTCAGGGTCAGGCAATAGGCGCAAGGGTCATCCATGACCTCATAAACCTCATCCAGTCGCTCGCGCAGATGCTGGGCCTGTTCCTTAGTGAACAGCCAGCCACCCGAGGCCCCGCTAATCACCTCGGCGGGGTTGTCCTCGGGGTGGAACAGCCGCCCAAGCTGGTGCAACTGGAAGAAAAAGCCTTCGGCGTCTGCCTCGGTGCGGATGGGGGTTGTGTAGATGTCGGTCATGGTGTGGTTTCCTTTTAACGAAGTTCACGGGCGGGGATGTGTCCATGCTCACGCATGAACTCAGCAACTGTCAGATGCTTGGCTTTGTAGGTGTCGCCAAACTTGGTGAAGCAAGAAAAAACCGCTTCGCCTTGGCTGTTGTGGCGCGTTGCCTCACCGACAAGGAAATTGCGCCCGATCATCTTTTCAGGGGGTAAGACTCCCAGCATCTCCCAATACATGTTTTCTGTGGTGGAAATCCATGCGTCTGGGTTTGCGTCCATTGCATCCCAGAGTGCCTGCCATTCGAGGGGTGTATTGCTCATGCTGCACCCCTTGTGGCGTCATATAGACCAGCGGCACGAATAGCTTTAAGGCAGTCGGTCAAGCGGTCGAGGTCGGCGCCTTGGAATTGTTCAAAAAGTGAGTTCATAGTTATCTCCAGGTTACAGGGTTACAGGTTACAGGTGGTGGCACGATGCACACCCCAAAGCCCGCAAGGGCTTCAGGCTGGGTTATCAATAGAACAGGGCACCCATCGAGTGCAGCAGCAGTGCGCACAGGGCGAGGCCGATAGTGACAGCTAGGGCGATGTCTTTGATCATGGTTGCACCCCTTCGATCTTTGCAGCTTCACGCTCGAGCCAGGGCAAGTCAGCCAGTGGGAAATCTGAGCAGTCGATCTCACCCAGCACTCGATGGGGTGGGTTGACGTTGCAATGCAGGTCAAGCACTTCAAACTGCTGACCATAGGCCAAGACAATCTGAGCACGGGCGATGGCAGCAGTTGCAGCGGTGGCACGTGCCCACTCAGGGCGAGTGGTGCGTTTGTCGATGATTTGGAATTCATATTGTTTCATAGTGCGTCCCCTTAGATGCAGTTGTCGTAGCGGTCTTCCATCTCTGCGACTTCCTCATCATCGAGGCGCAGGGCACGGCACGGGTGACAAGATAGACAGCATCCGAATACTCGATGCCCTCACTGGTGACGAATTCGAGAATCTCCCAATTACTGTTGCACTCTTTAGCCATCGCTTGGCACTCCACTGCGAGTTTGCTCATTGTCTTCATGGTGTCTTACCTTTACGGGTTACATGGCGACTCTGCCATATGTCTATTGTAACCCAGTGGGTTCACCACTTGTCTGTCACTAATGTTACACCCACTGGGTCAACTTATCCACAGGTTGTTAGTCTTATATAAGAGTTGACCCAATGGGTAAGTATAACTAGCACTGTGGATAACTTCTTCCGAGGGGGTAGGTGCTTAGACCCCCTAAAACTCAACCCAGCGGGTTCTAGTGCGTTTTAGGGGCATGTATGAAAACCCAGTGGGTGTTTATTCATCAGTGCGTCACTTGTGACTTGTGGAGGGGAAAGAGATTCTAGAATTCTGGAAAAAAAGACCTATTTCAAAAAGTCTGATTCTTACCCCTCGCCCGGGCGGAGACACAAATGACGCACTCGCACCTTTTCCCCCTGATTCACTGACCCACGGGGTCAACTTGTACCCGCTGGGTCATGACCCGCTGGGTGCACTGTAACCCGCTGGGTTGACCTGAAAACCTGGTGATCCGGTGACCCGCTGGGTCATTTGCACCCGCTGGGTCATGGTGTTGATGGCCATTGGTGCATGACCCAATGGGTCAACTGGTGATGGGTTGGCATGGTGCTGGCTGCTCGGGGTGCTCGGGATCCGAGGGGGAGGGGGTAGGGCCGACGGGCCAATGGTCACGGTTACAGAGGGTCCGCGAACAATTTTTTATTTTTTTCAAAACATCACAGACCCACTGGGTACATATATACACTGAACAACATTTGTGCTACCCTATAAGCACTATGGACACATTGAATCCCAATCCCGTAGGCGCAGATGTCACACTGCTACCAGACTGGCTGGACCCTGCTCCTCGCAAACCTTCAGCAGAAGGCAAAGCACTCGTACTCGTACAGTATGAGCAGGTCTTTATGCGTGCCATCGAGTCGATTGCCCACGGCATGTCCTTGTCCCAAGTGCTACGGGACGACCAACGGGAAATCGACTACAACGACTTCTATCGGTGGATCAAGAAAGACCCCACCAGGAAGCAACTGTTCGATGAAGCCCAAGAGATGCGCACCGAGTTCATGGCTGGCGAGATCCTTGAGATTGCCGATGCCGAGGACAGCATCGAAGACGTGAATCGGTCCAAGCTCAAGATCGACACTCGCAAGTGGCTCATGGGTGCGCACAACAGGAAGAAGTACGGAGCCACGACCAACATCGAGATGACCGGGGGGATCAGCATTGTCAGTGCGCTGGCTGCGGCTAACTCGCGGATCATTGACGCTGATGTGACTGACGTGGAGCCTAAATAATGAAATTGATTGTGTGCGTGATCGTCATTGTTGTCGTGGTTGCGGTAATCGCTTCTTTGCTTGATCTGTGACTATGCAAAAACCCATTTACTCGCCGGATGAAGAACAAACGCTGATGACTCAGCTGTGGAGTCCGCAGATTGCCGACAACCCTGAGACGTTTGTGCTGTTTGCGTTCCCGTGGGGTCAGAAGAACACGCCGCTTGAGCACTTCAAAGGCCCACGAGCTTGGCAGCGCAGGGCGTTGCGTAAGATTGCAGACCACATTAAGGCTAACCGTGGGAAGGTGGACATGGACGCTTTGCGCCGGTCTGTATCGTCTGGTCGGGGGATTGGCAAATCTGCACTGGTGTCGTGGTTGATCTTGTGGATGCTAAGCACCAGGATAGGCAGCTCGGTCATTGTCAGTGCCAACTCGGAGAACCAGTTGCGCACGGTCACTTGGGGTGAGCTGACTAAATGGGCCACCATGGCGATCAACGCCCACTGGTGGGAGCCGTCAGCCACTAAGCTCGTACCTGCTCAGTGGATGACCGAGTTGGTCGAGCGGGATCTGAAGAAGGGTACCCGGTACTGGGCTGCTGAGGGCAAGCTGTGGAGCGAGGAGAACCCCGACTCGTATGCCGGTGTCCACAACCACGACGGCATGATGGTGATCTTTGACGAAGCATCGGGTATTCCTGATGGCATCTGGAGCGTGGCAGCGGGCTTCTTTACAGAGAAGATACTGGACAGGTATTGGTTCGCGTTCAGTAACCCACGACGTAACACCGGGTACTTTTTTGAGACGTTCCACGGCAAGCGGGACTTTTGGGACGGTGAGATCATTGATGCTAGGACCGTCGAGGGCACAGACAAAGCGGTGTACGACCAGATCATCGCTGAATACGGCGAAGACTCCATTCAAGCCCGTGTCGAGGTCTACGGTGAGTTCCCCGCTGCGGGTGAAGATCAGTTCATCTCGCCCGTGACCGTTGAAGATGCGTTCAAGCGGGAACGCTGGAAAGACATGACGGCTCCGATTGTGATCGGCGTGGACCCAGCACGGGGCGGCATGGACAGCACCGTAATCTTGGTGCGACAGGGGCGGGACATCATTTCGATCAAGCGGCTTAAGGGCGAAGACACCATGAGCGTAGTGGGGCACGTCATTGACGCCATCGAGGAGTTCAAGCCTGTGCTGACTGTGATTGACGAAGGTGGCCTTGGGTACGGGATACTTGACAGATTGACCGAGCAGCGTTACAAGGTGCGTGGGGTCAACTTCGGCTGGAAAGCCAAGAACCCTGTGATGTGGGGTAACAAGCGTGCCGAGATGTGGGGTGCAATGCGTGACTGGCTTAAGACCGCCAGCATTCCGCAAGACAGATCGCTCAAAAACGACCTGGTTGGCCCGATAAAGAAGCCCAATTCGGCTGGCACTATCTTCTTGGAAGGGAAGAAAGAGATGAAGTCTCGTGGATTGGCTTCTCCTGATGCGGCTGACGCACTGGCCGTCACGTTTGCCTACCCTGTGGCAAGTCGGGGTGAGTACAATCGACCCGAGCGCCGTGTCTCATCTGAGCGCGGCATGGTATCAACCGGATGGATGGGATCATAATGGCTACCAAACCTGGCTTGTACAGTAATATTCATGCCAAACAGGCCCGCATCGCGGCTGGCTCTGGCGAAAAGATGCGAAAACCCGGCACCGCTGGCGCACCCACAGCCAAAGACTTCAAAGAGTCAGCCAAAACGGCCAAACCTGCCAAAAAGGAAAAGTGATGCCACTGAAAAAATCTGCAAGCAAGCCGGCGTTTAAAGAAAACGTCAAAGCCGAGGTTAAAGCTGGCAAACCAGTCAAGCAGGCAGTCGCCATCGCGTACAGCGTCAAGCGTGAAGCTGAAAAGAGGAAAAAATGACCCTCCGCGCCATGCAAAACTGCCTTGTTATCGAGGTGGATGTCGAAAAACATGCGTTTTTGGAGCTACTTTCGACAGAAAAGCAGGAAACGGGTATAGTTGTGTCTGCTGGCCCTGAATGTAAAGAGCTGAAAGTCGGTGATCACCTATACTTTGGCGTAGGGCAAGAATTCACGCACAGTGGCAAAAATTATGTCGTCATGCGCGAACCTCACGTATTAGGAGTCCTGAATGGCTGACCCAACTGGCATGGTTGCCGCTGCTGCTGTGGCAAACGGCGGTAAGCCCAAGAAAAGTGCCTCCGATATTCTGGCAATTGCCCGTGACCGCCTTGATCTGGCGGTGTCGGCGCTTTCCGAGTCGCGTGAGGACGAGATCGACGACTTGCGGTTTTATGCCGGTTCACCCGACAACCATTGGCAGTGGCCTGCCGACGTACTGGCCACCCGTGGCGCGGTGCAGGGCCAGACCATCAACGCCAGGCCATGCCTGACCATCAACAAACTGCCTCAGCATGTGCGCCAAGTCACCAACGACCAGCGTCAAAACCGTCCAGGGGCCAAAGTCATCCCCGTAGACGACAACGCTGACGTGCAAGTGGCCGAGGTGTTCAATGGCATGATCCGCCATATTGAGTACATCTCGGACGCTGACGTAGCCTACGACACCGCTTGCGAAAACCAAGTGGCCTACGGCGAAGGCTACATCCGGCTGCTGACCGAGTATTGCGACGACAACACGTTCGATCAAGACATCAAGATCGGGCGCATCCGCAACAGCTTCTCGGTCTACATGGACCCGCTGATCCAAGACCCCACAGGCGCAGATGCCAAGTGGTGCTTCATCACCGAGGACGTGACCAAGGCTGAGTTTGAGCGCATGTACCCCGACGCCACGCCGATCACGACGCTTCAGTCGCTGGGTGTGGGTGATCAGTCGATCAGCAACTGGCTCAACGAAGACACAGTGCGTCTGGCCGACTACTATTACATCGACTACGACAAAGCCACGCTCAACCTGTACCCCGGCAACGCGACAGCCTTTGAAGGCACGCCCGAGGACAAAGAACTGCGGATGATCTACGGCAAGCCCAAGCGCAGCCGCGAGTCCGATCGCCCCAAAGTGCGGTACTGCAAGATCAACGGCTACGAGATCCTTGAAGAACGCGAGTGGGCAGGCAAGTGGATCCCTGTGATCCGCATCGTAGGCAACGAGTTTGAGGTTGACGGTCGTCTGTATGTGTCTGGCCTTGTGCGTAACGCCAAGGATGCCCAGCGCATGTACAACTACTGGGTGTCCCAAGAAGCCGAAATGCTGGCGCTGGCCCCCAAGGCTCCGTTCATTGGCTACGGTGGTCAGTTTGAAGGCTACGAGGACAAGTGGAAGACCGCCAACACGCAGAACTGGCCCTATCTGGAGGTCAACCCAGACGTTACAGACGGCCAAGGCTCCATCTTGCCACTGCCCCAGCGGGCACAGCCTCCAATGGCCTCCAGCGGCCTCCTGCAAGCCAAATCGGGCGCTGCTGAGGACATCAAGGCCACGACAGGCCAGTACAATGCATCGCTGGGCATGGGCAGCAACGAGCGTTCTGGCAAAGCCATCTTGGCCCGCCAGCGTGAGGGTGACGTAGGCACTTACCACTACGGCGACAACCTTGCCCGTGGCGTGCGCCATGTGGCCCGTCAGCTGGTGGACCTGATCCCCAAGATCTACGACACCCAGCGTATTGCTCGCATCATTGGTGAAGATGGCGAGACGAAGATGGTCAAGATCAACCCTGACCAGCCCGAGCCAATCAACGAGATCCGTGACGAGCAGGGCATCGTGCTGGAAAAGATCTACAACCCCAGCGTGGGCAAGTACGATGTCGTGGCCATCACCGGCCCCGGCTACGCCACCAAGCGCCAAGAGGCTTTGGAGGCTATGGCCCAGCTGCTGCAAGGCAACCCACAGCTCTGGCAAGTCGCTGGCGACCTGTTTGTCAAGAACATGGACTGGCCTGGCGCTCAAGAGATGTCCAAGCGGTTTGCCAAAACCATCGACCCCAAGATCTTGTCCGATGACGACAAGTCACCTGCGTTGCAAGCCGCCGAGCAGCAAATGCAAGCAATGGGTCAGGAGATGGAGCAGATGCACCAGATGATCCAGAACGTCAGCAAGTCCATCGAAATGCGGGACTTGGAGCGCAAGGATTACGAGGCCGAGATCAAGGCATACCAAGCTGAAACCCAGCGCATCACGGCCACACAAGCCGGGATGAACGAGCAGCAGATCCAAGACATCGCCATGGGCGTGGTGGCTGCGGCAATGGAGTCCAACGGCCAGTTGAACGGCATTCCTGAGATGCCGGCGCAGCAGATGGACGTCGGGATGGAGCAACAGATGCCACAAGGGATGCCACAATGAACGCCGCACAACTGATGGGCATCTTGTTTTTGGGCCGCAACGTGGCCCATTCGGTGCATCTGAACACCCGCAGCTTTTCCAAGCACATGGCCTTGCAGACGTTCTATGACAGCGTGATTGATCACGCCGATGCGTTTGCCGAGGCTTACCAGGGCCGCCACGGGCTGATCGGCCCAATTGCTATCCCTGCGGCCAAGAAGACCACCAACATCATCGAGTTCCTGCAAGACCAACTTGCCGAGATCGAAAAAGGCCGTTACGATGTGTGCGATAAATCAGACTCATCGTTGCAGCAATTGATAGATAATATCGTTGAGCTGTATTTAAGCACCCTGTACAAATTGCGCTTCCTCGCATAAGGAGATGATTTTGGAACTTTTAAACCCAATGAGCAAAGCGGACTACCCCGCTTACACCGCCACTGCCGGGGCGACTGCTGGCAACACAACCGCATGGAACGCTGGCCCCCAAGGCGTGATGGTCTGGTGCGATCAGCCTTGTTACGTCGAGGTGGGTGTTGGGGCCGTGGCCACCAGCGCCAGCACACCGATCCCAGCCTTTACGCCCATCCCGTTTGTGCTGACACTCAGCTCAACTGGCGCTCCTTGGCGCGTCAGCGTGCTGCGTATCGGCAGCACTGATGGCACAGCGTACTGCAAACCCATCAACAAGCAATGAGCTTCGGTGTCGCCTTTCGCAATGCGGTAGGTCTTGGCCTAGGCGGCATCATTTCGCTTTTCGGTGGTCGCAGCAGCGAACAAGCCCAAAGCAATCTTTTAGCCGAAGACGGCAACAACCTCGTGCAAGAGGATGGCGGCTTGATCCTTTTGGAGTAACACATGACGGTCAATCTTTCCGCGCTCGCGGGCGCAGGTCAGCAGTTTTTTGACAACAATGGTAATCCGTTGTCGGGTGGAAAACTATGGTCATACCAAGCTGGCACAACTACGCCTCAAACCACGTACACCAACGCCAGTGGTGCAACAGCGCACACAAACCCCATTGTGCTGGATTCCGCTGGCCGTGTTGCCACGGGTGAGATTTGGGTGACTGCTGGTCAGAATTACAAATTTGTTTTGATGACCAGCGCCAACGTGACAATTGCCACTTGGGACAACATCACAGGTATTAACGGTACAGGCATCGCCGCAAACGCAAACGTGGTTAGTTACGACCCAGCCGGAACAGGTGCAACCGCAACAACGGTGCAGGCCAAACTGCGTGAAGCCACCAACGCTGTCACAGACTTTGGAGCCGACAACACGGGCGCGACCAACGCAACAACTGCGCTGCTCAACTTTTTCAACTATTGCATCCAGACAGGAACACCCGGCCACATCCCCGCTGGTGACTATTTGGTAACTGCTGGCGTCCTTGCTTTTGACAATGGATTTGCTGACGCACTGTGGCCTGATATTTCAACAGACGGATACGGCGCAGTCATATTTAAACGTGCTGACGCCACCAATGCGCCGCTTATTTCCATCACCAACGGGACTGCAACCAGCGGTGTGGATAACGTATGGCAGGGTGGATCGTTAGGCGGGATCACCTTTGATCAGAACAGCAAAGCCACAGCCTCTAGTCAACACGGTCTGTTGCTGCGTGGAATTGTTGGAACCAATTTCGGGTACATGCGTGCCAACAGCAATGGCGGTTCCTGCATTCACATTGAGCGCAAACTGTTCGGAGGAAACAACCCTGACCCGTACAACGTAGCAAGCTGTACGTTTAGAGCTGCTGAAGCCAATTTTTGCGGCGGCGCTGCGCTTTACAACGACAACTATGTCGGCTTTGCTGGAAACAGCATCGAGTATGTTC
>NKIC01008341.1_pt1 | contig 37473 bp, 37 predicted proteins | sample 1173441 | NCBI WGS metagenome assembly NKIC01 (sample SAMN07190239, study PRJNA340070) | algae metagenome | isolation source: Clonal culture of Asterionella formosa BG1 isolated from Esthwaite Water | host: Asterionella formosa BG1 | place: United Kingdom: Esthwaite Water | collected 2014-12
CGCCGGCCGTGACCCCGGGTCCGTTCCTGGTGTTCTTCGATTGGGACAAGTCGGCGATCACCGCTGATGCGTCGGCGATCCTCGATCGCGCTGCCGAGCAGTTCGCTGCCACCGGTCAGACCAGCGTTGCGCTTGCCGGCCACGCCGACAAGTCGGGCAAGGACGATTACAACGTCAAGCTCTCGCAGCGTCGTGCCGATGCCGTGAAGGCCTATCTCGCCACCAAGGGTGTGCCGGATACCGCCATGGCCACCGAAGCCTTCGGCGAAAGCCGTCCGCTCGTTGATACCGCCGATGGTGTGCGCGAACCGCAGAACCGCCGTGTGGAAATCACCTTCAGCGGTGCTCCGGCACCGGCCACCGGCCCCTGCACGCCGCAGTAAGTCGTTCGGTCATCTGGACAGGGAAGGGCCGCCCCGATGGGGCGGCCCTTTTCGTTTATGCCGAGCGTCGATGCCATGCGACTGGGTCCAGGCTTTACGTCGAGGAGACACGCCTCCGGCGGCTGGGGCCTCCGACCCCAGCCGCCATTTTGCTTGAATTTGGCCTGGAAAGCCGCCCGCGGTGCCGTGCGTTAGTCAATGAATGGGGTCTGGGGCCCAAGGCCCCAGCCGCCGGAGGCTCATCACCATGCCTCACGAAGCTCGAACCAAAGCCACACGCACACAAAAACGGCCCCGGCAGATCGCCGGGGCCGTGATTGCCGTGCCGTTGCTGGCGGTTAGAGGCGTTCGATGATGATCGCCGGAGCCATGCCGCCGGCGGCGCACATCGTCACCAGGCCGCGGCGGAGGTCACGGCGTTCCAGTTCGTCGAGGATAGTGCCGATCAGGATGGAGCCGGTGGCGCCGATCGGGTGGCCGAGCGCGATGGCACCGCCGTTGACGTTGACCTTGTCGCGGTCGAGCTTCAGATCACGGATGAACTTTTCGGCGACGACGGCAAAGGCTTCGTTGATTTCGAACAGGTCGATGTCATCGACGGTGAGCCCGGCCTTGGCCAGCACCTTGCGCGCTGCCGGCACCGGTGCGTTCAGCATCAGCGTCGGGCAGTCGCCCATGTTGGCCATGGCGACAATGCGGCCGCGTGGCTTCAGGCCGTGCTTGTCGGCATAGGCCTTCGACGTCATCAGGATGCCGGCGGCGCCATCGACGACGCCCGATGAATTGCCGGCGTGATGGACATGCTCGATCTTCAGGTCCGGATAGGCCTGGTTGATCAGCTTGCGGAAGGTGGTGCCGGCCTCATCGAGGGGGAAATCGGCCATCGCTTCGAACGACGGTTTCAGCGCGGCCAGGCCCTCGGCGGTGGTCTGCGGCCGCGGGAATTCTTCATGGTCGAGCGCCAGGCTGCCATCTTCCCGGTAGATCGGAATCACCGATTTGGCGAAACGGCCTTCGGCAATCGCGATCGCGGCCCGCTGCTGGCTGACCAGGCCGAGCGCATCGACGTCAGCGCGGCTGATGCCTTCCATGCTGGCAATGGCATCGCCGCAGACACCCTGGTGCGACTGCGGATGCAGGCGCTGCAGGCGGGCGTTGCCCGACCCCATGCCCATCGGCTTGAAGCCGGCGGCGGCCTCTTCCTGCGCCATGGTCGCCGTGAGGCTCATCATTTCGGTGCCGCCGGCGATGACGACATCTTCCATGCCCGACATGATCGAGGCAGCGCCGAAATTCACCGTGGTGATGCCGCCGCCGCAGAAGCGATCGAGCGTCGTGCCGCTGGCCTTGATGTCATAGCCGGCATCGAGCGCCGCCATGCGGCCAAGGTCGCCAGCCTGCTTGCCCTTTTGCGTGCTGGTCGACCAGATGATGTCGTCGACATGCGCGGTGTTGAGCCCATTGCGCTCGGCCAGCGCCTTCAGCACGGCAGCGGCGAGATGCTGCGGATGCATGTCCGCCAGCGCCCCCTTGCCGGCCTTGCCGATACCGCGTGGGGTACGGACGGCGTCGATGATATAGGCGTCTGGCATGATGACCTCGTCTGGATGGTGAAACCCGTCCGTCATGCGCCAGGGTTTGTTGCCGTCCAACTGGCACTTTGCGCAAGGGGCAGCCGTTTCAGGCAGGCAAGGCGCTGAACGTTTCGGAACGGTGACGTGGTGGAGCAGAGGGGGATCGAACCCCTGACCTCAGCAGTGCGATTGCTGCGCTCTCCCATCTGAGCTACTGCCCCACAGCGACGGAAGGCCTTTGGTATAGGGGCGACCGCGGCGCTGTGCAACGGCGCAGTGACGGGTGCAGAACGCGTTTCGAGCGACCGCAGCGTGACACTGCGCACGCGGCTTGTTAGCTAGCTGGGTCATGACCCCGACCGCATCCGACACCGCCCCGCATCCACCCCGGCCGCGGCTGGCGTTGACGCTGGCGGCAACCGGGCATCGGGCCAGCCGTATCGAAGACATGGTGGCGCTGGCCGCGCGCGTTGACGATGCCGTATCGATGCTGGCAGAGGCGCTGGCGCGGCTGGATCGGGCGCCGTGGTTCACACCAGACCCGCCCGATCTGCGCGTCCTGTCGGCGCTGGCCGAAGGCGCCGATCGCATCATCGCCCATACCGCAATGGCGGCCGGCTTCCGGCTGGATGCCGTGCTGCCCTTTACGCCCGATGATTATGCCACGGACTTTGCCACGGCGGCCTCGCGGACGGCCTTTACCGATCTGCTGGCGCAGGCAGACCGCCAGCTGGTGTTGCCCGGGCGTCGCGACACGGAGACCCATGCCTATGCGCTGGTCGGCGAGGCGTTGGTGGCGCAAGGCACGCTGTTGCTGGCAGTCTGGGATGGAGCGCCGGCGCTGGGGCAGGGCGGCACTGCCGATGTCGTTGCCCATGCCATCGAAAATGGCGTGCCGGTCATCCAGATCCCGCTCGATGCCGCGCCGCTGCGGATGATCTGGTCGGGCTTCGCACCGTTCGCCACCCGGACCCGTGACGCCATGGAAGCGGCCGCGCGTCCGGTCACGCCTGATTCGATGGCTGATCTTTTGCAGCAGCTATTGCTGCCACCGGCGGAGCCGATCGAACGTGCCGATCTCGCGGCCTATTTCAACGAGCAGCAGCGCCTGCGCCAGTGGCGGCTCGAATATCCTTTGCTGCTGGCGCTGAGCGGCGTCCAGGCGTTGAGCCGGCGGTCATGGCGGCGCGACCCCTATACCGCAGCAACGGCTGCCGATTGGGCGGATTATCGCCGGGCCGGCGGTGTCAGCACCGCGGCCAATGCCGAAGCGCTTGACCAGCTGCAGGCCGCCTATAGCTGGGCCGACAATCTGGCGACGCATTTCGCCCAGGCGCTGCGCAGCGGTCATGTCGTCAATTTCGTCGTCGCCGCGCTTGCCGTGCTGGTGGCCCTGTCCGGCCTGTTGCTGCCGGGGATCAAGCTTTACCTGGTGCTGTTCGAACTGTTGCTGATCGTGCTGATGATCTGGAACACGCGCGCCGGTATCGCCGGCGAATGGCAGCGACGCTGGCTGGACTATCGCAATCTTGCCGAACGCCTGCGGCCGATTCGCAGCCTCAAGCTGCTCGGCGTCACCAGCCCGCCGCGGCCACCGGCGCGCAAGCGCAGCAGCAGCCGGCGCTGGCAGGATTGGGTGGTGACGGCGCATTGGCGGGCGATGGGCATGCCCGATGGCGTGATCGATGCCGAGCGGCTGATGGCCCTGCCAAGGCTGGTGGCGGAGCATGAACTGGCCGGCGAGATCGCCTATCACCGCCGCAACGCGCACCGCATGCGCCATCTGGAACATCAGCTGCATCGGCTGGGCAGCCTGGCCTTTGCCGGCACCATCCTGCTGTGCCTGTTGTTTCCCATCCTGTATCTGGGCCTCGGCGGCATGTCGCACGAGGTCAGCCTGATGTTCGTCATGGCCAGCGCCGGTCTGCCGTCGATCGGCGGCGCCACCTATGCGCTGCGCACCCATGGCGATTATGCCGGCAACGCCGGTCGCTCCGCTGAGACCGCCGACGAACTCGACGCTATTCGCGCCGCCCTGATGGAAGGGCATGTGTCCCTGCTGCGCAGCGGCGCGCTGACGGCGGCAGCGGCGCGCGTCATGCTGGTCGATCTGGCGGAGTGGCGGCTGACCTATGAACAAAGGTCGCTGGCGATACCGGGCTGAAGGCTGGATGCCCCGCGAGGAAAGGAAGGTCAGATGCACGCACGGCCTTATAGTATTGAAATATAAAGCCTTATCATACAACTTAGATGCCTCATGTGCCACAGGTTTGTGTCACAGTGGAGTGACACACTAAACAAGAATTGTAGTAGGCAACCTCTACTCGGTTTGACGTATCGTGTGATTGCAATTCGTATCGAAGTGCTTTGCGGCTCGCTCGCGGCACGCAGAAGCAACTTTTCTGCGAAGGAGCGTATTCAGCAAAAAATGGGCTTTTGCCGATTTATTTCCGGGACGCTTATTCTAACGGTGTGGGAGGTGCGTCTGGACGACCTACGCGGGGTTTGCGGTCCGAGATTTGCAGTCTTTCTGTGAAATAATACATGCCTAGCATCGTCGCGATAAAAACATGTGCCAACCAGAAATTGAAAACGCTTATAGAAATCATCTTCAGAATATCATGCGCTATTCGAGGCAATTTTTCTGAGGCAGTAGGTGCGGCAAGATTCAATATAATTGTTATACCAACAAGCAGGAATGATGATGTCGCGAGGTAGCCAAACAAATACGCTAAAAATCGTTTCCGGCTAAGCGGGCTATCCTCGTTCGGCAGTTTTGGCGGCTTTACGTCCGAAATTGGTTCTCGAAGTACGGCTAAGTCGGCTGTTGTGATGAGTGTCAACGCGGCAACGAAAAATCCGCCTAGAATCGTCAGCAGGTTCTGGAGGCTCGATAGGTAGCCGTCTTTGCCAAAAATCGGGGTCGAATCAGCCCAAAACACAACCAGCCAAGTGAGCGCACCGCCTAAGAGAATCGGGAGCACGACGTCATAGGCCAACTTTGACCTATGTTGAATCTTGAGGTATTTCAGAGGCGTAAGAAGAATCATATCGTTTCAAAAAGCCGCCGGATGGCGTCATCCGAGAAGGCGTATCATACCACGAACCAACTCATCGCTGAAATCAGTGCAAAGGTCACCTAGAGGCAATTCGAGTTCGATAAACTCTTTCTTAGCATAGAGCGTTTCGCCGATATCGTCCTGGGCCAGATTGATTTTCGCACGCTGAGGTTCGCTCGCAGCCATCGCGGCTCCCTCTCGCGGCTCTGCTGGGGCCGGAATCCACCGCACGTACATTTCCTCGAATCCCTGTTCACGCGCCCAAGGCTTGATTTGGTCGAGAACGTTTTGAACCCGCTGCCCGACCGGAACATCGACCTTAAGCGACATTTCACGCCGACGAATTTTAACCGGGTCGGGCGCATCAAAACCCTGGTCGACCACTCGAGTGTCGATTAGCGTCACCTCTTTAAGCGTCGCGTCTGCAATGCCCTGCCGAAGGCGGTCACTAACGATTGCGTCCAAATCAATTTTTGGCCTCGCTCTAACCTCATCACCATCAGCGTTTTCAACGGTGATTTCCTTATCCTGAAAAACTTGGCGGAACTGAGCTTGAAGCTCTGTTCTGACCCTAGTTTTTCCAAGATGGTCAGCATTCTCAAGCAGCACCCGGAAAATTCGGCCCTGCGGGTGGCGGGGTGCTAGGTCGATGACGGCATGAGCCGAAACCGCCCTGCCTTCTCCTTCAAGTTTATCAAATCGACGAACAACACGGGTTTGAAGATGCATATTTGCAGGGTCAGCAGCATCTGGGTCGGCGAATGCGAAAAGCAGCGCCAATACCGGGTCTCCATTTTCTTTGCGCTCTAGCCGACCGCGCAGGATGCTTATGAGATATCGTTCAGATTCCACTAGCCTTGTACAAAGTTGAGCCTCAATGCGTTCAATCAAATATCCCGCAAGGTCAGCCATTGGCGGCAAACGACCTGGAGGGTTCGTATCAAGATTGAGGTCGAAATATACAATCTGTCGAAGCCGCTGGTTTTGCATGGTGCCCTCCTATTCCGCAATTTCTTACACAACTGCCAAGGCCGCCGCCACCTTCCGGAACCGTTCTAGGGTACGGGAGACTTTGGCATTCGGCTGTCAGAATCCCGCAGATTGCCTTACTACGTTAATGAGCCGTCGAAATTCCATATCGTCGCCGTTCGACTTCCATTTGTTTATAAATTTGCAAACGACCTGGAGATTGCCTCGTTCATAGTGACCGTCGCTATCGATACGGTCCAGCGAACAACGCAATTGGTGGTCATCACCACCTTTGAATTGCAATGACAGGCCGGTTACCGCACACAATCCTTCCTGTGAGTCGAACAAGTCCGCAATGTATCTCGCAAGTTCGATACGGTCGGCGAAACCGAAATCCTTATTCTTTATGGTTCGAAGCTCCTGTTGTCCGTTTGCCTTTAGCGTCGTGTCCCACGCTGTGTTCGCCATGTCGAAGAATGTCACCTGTCTCGCGTTGAGACTTTGCGTCGGATGCTTGCGCGAGCCTTTTTCGGTCTTTGCCTTCCATTCCTTTCGGTCATGCCATGGCCTAAGGTCGGCACCTTCCACCAAGGCGAGGGCATATTCTGCATAATCGTCGCCAAGCTGCTGAAGTGTTGCCTCCGTTACCAAGAAATCCGGCGCTTTTGGATGCATGCCCTTCCACAGGAGGGTCGCACCGCTTTTGTTCTTGTTCGACCAGGGTTGAGCAGGCTTGCGGTAAAAGTACACGTTTGGCGGGCTGCCCGGTAACGGTCTGGCATCAGGGCCTAATTCGATTATCGGTGGCTCATCGGTTGTAACCGTCCACCACAGGTATTTCCCATCCTGATGCAACCACATGTCGCCGCTGCTTTCGGTGATGATGGTGCCGAGGTTGCACCATCGGCCTGCAACAGCTCGTGTCGGCGCAATGCCTTTCAGCGTCTTCAAATTTGCGACGCAGTAATCGATGTACTTTGTGCGGTCGCCGTTGACCCAGAGGTCGTGAACCCGTTCGTCCTGCATTGTTGCGATTTCATTCCGCGCGAGGCAGTCCGGCCAAGCATAGTTTTCGCGGCCAAAGTTGGCGATATAGACTTTCACGACAGCCTCCCCGGTGCAGTCAATATTTTGGTTCGGCCATTGCTGCCGCCTTATTGTGCCAATGCCGCCGCCACCTTCCGGAACCGCTCCAAGGCAGCTTCGAGGTTCTCGACAATTTCCGCCGCCACTTCATCGGGTGGGGGGAGGGAGTCCGGGTCGATATGGCCGTCATCTTTCAGCCAGAAGATATCGAGGTTGGCTTTGTCGCGAGCGGCGAGTTCGGCAAAGCTGTAGCGTTTGAAGCGCTCACCATCCTCCCGCGTGTGGCGCTGGTGATTGGGGCGATAGGCGGTGACGAAATCATCGAGGTCCGAACGTTTCAGCGGGCGTTCGCGCAACGTGAACCGCTGATTGGTGCGGAAATCGTATACCCAGAGTTCTTCCGTCGCGATGCGTTCGCCGGCTGCGACCTTTTCGAAAAACAGGACATTCGCCTTCACGCCCTGCTTGTAGAATATGCCGGTCGGCAGGCGTAGCAGGGTATGAAAGTTGAAATCCTTCAACAGCCGTTTGCGGATGGATTCGCCCGCGCCGCCTTCGAACAGCACATTGTCCGGCAATACCACGGCAGCCGTTCCGCCCGGCTTCAACACGGTCATGATGTGCTGAAGAAAGTTCAATTGCTTGTTCGACGTGGTGACGGTGAAATCTTCGCGAACATAATCTTGCCGCTCGGTTTCCATATCGCCCTTGGCGTTGACGGTGCGGTACGATGTGCGCTTGCCGAATGGCGGGTTGGCGAGGACGATATCGAAGCGCTCGCCATTGTCATTGGCCAAGGCGTCGGACGGCAGCACCGGTGATTTGTCGCCGCCGACGCCGTGCAGATACAGGTTCATCGCGCACAGCCGCACCACCTCGGGCACAATGTCATAGCCCCGGAACATGTGCTCGCGCAGGCGGCGCGATATGGCGCGGTCTCTGGCGGCGGACTTGTTCTTCATGTGCTCATAGGCAGCGAGCAGGAAGCCACCAGTGCCGCATGCTGGGTCGCAAACACTTTCGGTCGGCTCCGGGTCAACCACTTCGACCATTGCCTGAATCAGCGGGCGCGGGGTGAAATACTGGCCAGCACCGCTTTTCACCTCACCGGCGTTGCGCTCAAGCAAGCCCTCGTAAATCGCGCCTTTCACATCGACATTGACCCCCATCCAGGTCTCGCCGTCGATAAGGGTAACAAGGCGTTGCAGCCGGGCCGGGTCGTTGATTTTGCTTTCGGCCTTCAGGAACAGCGTGCCGACAAAATCGGTGCGCTTGGCGAGTTCGGTCAGCGCCTTTTTATAGTGCTGGTCCAACGCCTCGCCGGTCTTTGACCGGATTGTTGACCATTGGTATTCCGTCGGAATCAGTGACGGTGCGCCAAGGAAGGTAGTCCGCTCCTCGTCCATCTTGAGGAACAGCAGGAAGCTGATTTGGCCGACATAGTCGCCATAGCCGATGCCCTCGTCGCGGAGAACATGAGCGTAATTCCAAACCTTAGAAACAAGGGTCTGTTCGTTCACTCTTATTGACCCTTAGGCAAAGGGGAAACAATGCGGCGTGTCACATGCACCATATCGCCGTTTCGATGCCAAAAATCGCCCTCAACCAGAAACGTAATCGACGGGTAGAATGCGTCCAGCTCAATGATGTTAACTTTATCTTTGTGTTGCGCAGCCAGAGCACGGAATTTTTTACTAAGTTGTTTTTCCCAAGACAGCACGTCTACGGTCCATCCACGTTTTATCGCGCGCTGGACTTGCTTGAGGAAACTTGTACCAAATTCGGCGTTTGCACCGTCGCCTGTTACCAAAACAAGCGTTTGTGGCGGGTCATAGTCCAGCAGCACGCCAGCAATTTTCGCGTGCATGACTTCGTCAACGGCTTGTTCCGCCAACCTTCCGTCGTCGTTTTCCACGCGCTTAAGGAGGGATGTATCGTAACCATGCCGGCGGGAATATTCCCACAATTCCTCATTGCCAGGCGGGAGTGACCCGGCCAGGCAACGTGTCACCGGCAAATAGTCGCTTTCGATAAACCGAAAGAAGTTCTGCCAGTAAATTCGGACGGCAGGCCACGGTACTCCCTCTCGTTCGAGGGCCACACGTTGTGCACCCCCAATGAGATTGGAATTATCGACAAACATGTGGGCTTGGTTTCTCAACTCAGCTCTCCCCGGAATGCGGCGGCTAGGATGGATTGGCGTAATTCGCTGGCTACGTGGAACGCTGCGCCGATAGTCGTTTTGCCACTCTCTTCGTTGGCGAGATGGTCCAAAAGTGAAATGATGGAAGTGGCTTCGTTCGGTGGTGGAACGGCAACGGGGGCTTGCGAAACCTTTGTCAGCGAGATGGAGGCAAGATTAGTGGTCTGCTTGCTTTCATCGATAAAGAACTTTCGCCCCAATTCGTTCAGATACATCGAGACCAGCCTTGGTTCGATGATGCCTGATACAGGGCGGGCTTTGAAAACATGGTTTTGATGAGCACAGTTTTCGACTTGCCCCTCCCAAATCCATCCGCGCCCGACCTTGTCTCTATCTCCACCTTCGTTCAGCAGAATGTCGCCAGCTTTGAGAAGCAAATCTGGCAACTTTGACCTGTCAACTGCAATTGTCTTCAACTTCGACAGGTCGAGTGCACCGCGTTGGACGTTCGCCACACGGAGATATGGAACTTCGACGGGGTCGGTTGGCTTACGTTTTTGGTCAACCGTTGCGCCGCCGGAAATGAACGCAATTTGTTTCAAACTCGCCCATGTCCACCCCTCCGGCAATTCGGGCAAATCGTCGGGGTCGGGGCCGGCAGGTTCGGCATATTTCTTCCGGGCGTTCTTTGGGTCGGCGTGCCAGCGGGTGCGGCGGTCGGCGAGGATGCGGGCGAGGAGGTCTTCGCCGGTTTCCTGCGGCGGGTTGGCGCGTCGCCAATCGGCGGTGAGGTCACCAGTGACAGCGGCCTTGAGCAGGGACTTGCGATAGGTCTCCACCCCGGCCCGCGCTTCGGCCAGGGCCGCTTCGCCTTCGTCAATTTCGGCGAATAGGGCATCAATCCGGTTGGCAATTTTCGGCTGTGTATCCTCATCTGCAATAGGCACGACCTGGTCGGAATAGACGTCACGGCTGAGGCTTGGGATGGCGGTTGATTGGTCGAGGTTGCCCAGTCGAAGGTGGCTAAGGAGATGGAAAGCGTACCTAAGATTCATGCCCGAGCGGGGTCTCACAAAATACGCGGTGTCTATCGGCCAACAGCCGACCTGACTGAAATGAACCGAGCCAGCGGAGCCTTTGCGGCCAACTATAATCGTCGGGCCATTTGTGAGAGCGCAGTCATGCGTCCCGACAGCACCGCTAGAACCGAAGACCGGCACTTCGCCAACGTCGCTACGATTCTTCGCCGATAGAGCTTTGCCATATTCCAAGGGCAGGCATTGGCCCAACCTTTCCCACCGCCAACCGCTTGGCAGAACCCCGGGCGCTTCGAGTGGCTCCACATCGGTCGATTCTGCCGTGAGTTTCCGGACCAATCTTTCCCCCAATTCCGACCGCGTCACGCCGCAAGCGCGTCAGGCAATTCTGCTATGATGATAGCCAGCCGGTCGCCGAAAACACGCCGCGCCGCTATGACGCCGCCGCGCTCAACGAAGCTGGGCTGTTCCTGAAGGTCGCGGAGCGATACGTCAATGTTGGCTGCGAGGTGGTCACGGATGGCTTCGAGCCAGCCGAGTTGTTCGGGAGCGTAATCGCGCCCCGCCGTCTTTTCGCGCCCAAGCCACAGGTTGAACCGCCCGGCCATGTCCGCCGACATCGGTTGCAGGGTTTCACGCTGACCAAGTGCATAGCGCACCAGCGCGACGATATCAGTGAGCACCCGCGCTGGATTGGCGGTAATCTTGCCCTGCGACAGCCTCTTGTACGCTTGCCATATCGATACCGGCTCCAACAGCCAGGGCGGCTTTACAAGCGCGCTGCGCAGTTCGGCGATGCTATCATAGGTCAGGCGCTGGATGCGGGCGGGCCTGCCATAAAGGATGGACAACGCCGTCAGTTCATCTTGATTCTGGGCCAGAAAATCACGGAACTTCGCCACTGTTTCCAGCGCTGCATTTTCGTCGAATCCGGTGGCGATAACGGCATCACGAGTGAACTCGTCGATATATAGCTCGCTCTGCTTTTTCAGGTCCACCAGGAGCCGCCGCAGTTTCGGGCCATCGGCGAGGATGCGCAACGCCGCCTCGCGCAGCCGCTGACCGGTTGCTTCCATCGCGGCATCGGTGGGGGGCGGCGGGGTGGCAGATTCCACCTTGTCATTGTCGATGCTGTCGAGCAGGGCGCGTGCAATTGATTGCAAACTGTGGCCGCCCGATGTTGCTGCAATCTCTGCCTGGTCCTGTTCCGACAATCGCCGGTCAAGTGAAGCTAGCCGCCCGGCAAGCGAGGAAACTAAGTCGGCATCGCTCCGCCCGCTGGCGACATGTTCAAGCAGCTTATCAAAGCTGACTTCGCGCTTGCGCTCCAGAGGCCGCGCCACCTGCTTGATGCTTTCGGTGACGCCGACAGCGTCGATTAGGATGAAGCGGTCTTTCTTCGCCGCGTCCGGCGTCACCATCTTCAGGTCGGCATCGTTGATGGTGCGAACGCCGCGCCCCTTCATCTGCTCGAAATACAGAGAGGAGCGAACATCGCGCAGGAAAATCAGCGCCTCCACCGGTTTGATATCGGTACCGGTGGCAATCATGTCCACGGTCACGGCGATGCGCGGATTATAGGCGTTGCGGAACTCGGCAATCAGCTTTTCCGGGTCATCGGCCTTGTGCGTTATCTTTTTGGCGAAGGCATTGCCCTTGTTGATCACCTCCCGCGCGATATGGACGATTTCTTCGGCGTGGTGGTCATCCTTGGCGAAAATCAGTGTTTTGGGGATTTCTGCGCGGCCCGGAAACAACTCGGTAGGCAAGGTATCCCGATATGTTTCCAGGACCAGCCGTATCTGGTTTGGCGCAATCACTGAGCGGTCGAGGTCGGCGGCGGTATAGTTCACATCTTCGGCCAGTTCCTCATATCGCTGCCGCCGCGTATGGCGGTCGCGCCGTGGAACGGTGAAGCCAGCTTCAATCTTGCCGCCGTGCTCGCCAATTTCGGTACGGATGCGGAAGATATCGAAGGGGACGTTTACGCCGTCGATGACCGAGCGTTCGTAGGGGTATTCGGCAACAAGGTTCTTCTGGAAATAGCCGAGCGTGTGAATCGATGGCGTCGCCGTCAGCCCGATGGTGAAGGCATCAAAATATTCAAGCACCTGTCGCCAGTTGCCATAAATTGAGCGGTGACACTCATCGACGATGACGAAGTCGAACGTTTCAGGCGGCATCGCAGGATTGTAAACCACCTGCTTGGCTGTGGCGCCGACGGCTTCATAGCCGCTGGCTTCCTCGTCTTCTTCTGAAAGCTCCTCCTCAGCAAGCTGCGCATAGACCCGCTGAATCGTCGAAATCACAACGGACGCATTGGGGTCGAGACCGGCAGGGCCAAGCCGCTGGACGTTGTAAAGCTCGGTAAACAGCCTGCCGGTGCCGGGCGGACGATAGGCTTGAAACTCCTTCATCGTCTGCTTGCCGAGGTTGTTCCGGTCAACGAGGAACAGGATGCGCTTTGCCCCCGCGTGCGCCAGCAGGCGATAGGCTTGGGTTGCCGCCGTGAACGTCTTGCCCGCCCCCATCGTCATTTGCACCAAGGCGCGGGGCTTACCATCGGCCAGTGACTGTTCGAGCGCCGTCACCGCTTCAATTTGGCATTCGCGCAACCCTTCGGTGACCAGCGGGGGCAGGGCGGTAAGGCGCGCACGCAGCGATGAACCCGACGAGAGCCATTCCAATAGTGTTTCAGGCCGGTGAAAGCCGAACAGATAGCGCGAACGCTGTGACGGGTCGGCCCTGTCGCTGAACAGTATTTCTGCCCCGCTGGCTTCATAATCAAAGCGCAGCGGGTCGCTCCAAGCGGAAAGGTGCGCCGGAAGCTGATGCTGATAGCGGCTGGCCTGCTCAGCAACACCGGAAAGGGTAACGCCTTCGGGCTTGGCCTCGATAACGCCGCAAGCCTTGCGGTCAACAAACAGCAGATAGTCACATGGACCTGTTGCCAGTGGATATTCGCGTACCGCTACACCCAGCCCGGCACCGAGGCTCATCTCGTCTCTGTCCTGGACAACCCACCCTGCCGCGCCAAGCTGGGCGTCGATAAGTTCGCGGGCCTTCTGTTCGGGAGTCGCCATCGCCGTAATTTATGGCAGAATTATAAAGGCCGTAGCAAACGGAATAGAGGCCATAGGGTGCGGTGTTGCGGCAATTGGATGGGTGGGGTTGCCCAGAGCTTCTGACGCGCCTGGTGGAGGCTTGTAACGCTGTTTTAGGCGGGTCCCTTTCGAACATTTGTTGTCAGGAACACCTGCAATTTCATGAGTCTTTTCGCGGGCATAATCTTTCCAATTTGGGGGACTAAAATCACCGAAAAAATCTTGCCCAGAACCTCAAAACAAATCCGGCTGCGCGGCGAGCTTTTTCAGTATTTCGGGGTCAAATTGGCTTGGCGAAGTTCGCGCTATGGTTTCAGTGACGTCCTCTTCGCGCCCGTCACGAAGGATGGACCGAGCCACGACGCCGTAGCGGACCAGCAAGCTCGCTCCAACATCCCAGGTTCGATGGCATTGGGCAGGGTCGCCCTCCGCACACATGATGGCCAGCGGTTCCCGGCAAGCTGACGTCAGCAAATCATTGAGAGCCGACAAATAGCGGGGGTCATCTAATGCGATATCTGCCCTGCCGCCCAGAACATTTCCAGCCTGCCGGTAGAAAATGCCGCTGTGTTCGGCCCACCGTTCAATCTGCGGGGCATTGAATGCGGCATTGCGGGAATAGGGTGACGACCTCACGTCCCACAGTTTGGTGATTTGGCGGCGTGCAAGCTCGCTCAGGAAATCGGGTAAGCTCCGGTTCGAATAGCCAATCGTATAAATCATAATAACTCCAATGGGTTAATCCCATTAGAGACTAGCTTTTGGTCGAATCATTGGACAGCCCATAACGGGGTAAGCCAATGATTTTCCGACGTTATGTTCTCGATGCCGTCGCTGCTCTTCCCTTGTCTGCCATGCGGCGGTATCAATATCGCGCTCCCGTGAAATCCGGGAGTGGGGCTTCGAAACCCCTCTTGAAGCACCTCGGTCGCCGATATCGGAGGCCGGGTGGCATGCGCGTATGTCCAACCGGTTCGCCGGTAAAGGCGCATGCGCTCGTTGCTTCAGCGGGTTTCGAACATCCGGCTTCGGCCGTCGCTCCAAGGACAATTCGGGGGGCGACGGGGAGCAGGATGCATCAGCAAACGCAATTTCCTCCCCGCGCTGTTTTGGTGTTCAGCGTTGCTGAGGTCGTTGCCAAAGCCGCCGACGCGGCATTCGGTAAGCCGTTGGTCACGAATGTGCTGCGCGCTCAAATCGTCGAAGCCATGATTGCCCTATCCCTGACGTCGCATTGGCAATGGTGTAGTGCCGACTATTCGCCATGTGATTTTCAGCACGACGACGGCTTGCGATTAGAGGTCAAACAATCGGCAGCACGCCAGACATGGAGCACCGATAAGCCGAGCAAGGCGATATTCGATGTTGCGAGCCGTACTGGCAGGAACGAGGCTGCCGGCTGGGTCGAAGAGCAGGGGCGCGCAGCTCAAATCTATGTATTCGCGCACAATTCGACTTTCGACGATACCGCAGACCATCGCGACCCGGCGCAGTGGCAATTTTATGTCGTACCGACCTATGCCCTGCCGGACGTTAAGCAAATCTCGCTGAGCCGGATAATGGCGTTATCCGATGGAGTGTCTATCGCGGCCCTCGCTGACAAGGTCGATGAAGTTGCGCAGCACATAAGAACAGAAAGAGCCGTATGAAAATCATCCGCGACGAACAAATCGGTAAGTTCACGCTTCGTCTCGCGAAAATGGATACCGGATTTATGGGGGTAGTGAACACCCAGGGCAAGCAATTGACTCGCATCGCCGGCGAAAATGCGACCGATATCTGGACGCAGCTACGCGTTGCTGTCGGTAAGGCGAGCGACGCCTATTTCGGCTATGATGGCGCGCGGGCGCGATTTCTTCGGTTCTTTCCGGGAGGTTTTGACTCTGCGGCTTTCCAAGGCGACGCTGGGGGCAACCGGGGCGAGCGTGCTTACAAATTGAAGGCTAAGGCCAAGCTGGACACTGCGGCTCCGCTCGCCGATGCGTTGACCGGCACTGGCTTTGGCGAGGCGGTGCTGTCGGCTTATCGCGCAACCAACATGCTTTCGCCGTTCGAGAAGACACGATTAGAGCCTCTGTTACGCGGGCCAGATGCCGATTCGTTCATCAGGGCAGCCGCCAGATTTACGATGGGCGATGTTGCCCCGGCGCTTGCCGCGATGGATATCATTCTGACGAAACATGGCAGCGCGAAATGGACGGTTGCGACCTATCTGCCGTTCCTCTGGCGTCCAGAACAACATATGTTTCTCAAGCCTATAGTCACTCAAGATTTTGCCGCGCGGGTAGGACACCTGTTTGCGCATGATTATAGCCCAGCGCTGGAAGTGAGCGTTTACACCAGCCTGCTCGACTTAATGGCCGAGACCTGGACCGAGCTTGCCGAATTGAACCCTCGCGACAACATCGACTTGCAGAGCTTCGTCTATGTCGTCGGTGACTATCGAGAAGGCGACGAGGCTCCGGCCGAAACTGGCGCTTGAATGGTCCAGTTTTTCGCACTGTGACGTTTGCAATTGATTGCAAAGTTACAAGACCGTGTGCGTTTATTGGCCGATTGAGAGGCGGTCGAGGATTCGCTTAACCGTCATCGGGTGCCATTTCCCGCCCGATACGGTGTTGCAGCCTTTCGAATCGAGATAATCAGCTATTTGCGGAAGCGTGCTGAGTCCGAGCGACCAAGCGTCGGATATCACCGGTCTCAAACTTTCGGCGTGAAGCTGCGCGGCCGCCTTGTTGTGTGCAGCGAGAATTTTGCCGTTCGCCCCAAGCGTCACCCCACGGGCTTTGGCTGCTGCTAATGCTCCCTTGGTCCTGTCCCGTATCATCTGGCGCTCGTGTTCCGAGAAGACCGCCAACATCTGTAATAATAGCCGGTTTGCCTCTGGCATGTCCGCGCAGCGAATATCAACGTTAGCGTCAAGCAGCTGAGCAACGAACGAAAGCGAGCGCGACAGACGGTCGAGCCGTGCAATCAGAAGGGTGGCTTTGGCCCGCCTACAATGGGCGAGCGCCTTTGCGAGCTGCGGCCGGTCAGATTTTGCCCCGCTCTCCGTCTCCGTGTACTCGGCGATTACCAAGCCGCCGATTTGACCCGCGTATCGTTCTACCGCTTCACGCTGAGCTTCGATGCCAAGCCCCGACACTTGCTGTTTTCCAGTTGAGCAACGAAGATAGACAATGAAATCTGGCATGGCCTGAACAGGTTAAGGTTGGTTTATCTGTTATGCATGCCTGAGTAAGCAACGGAAGTATAGTTCTAATCGGCTATTTTCCAGCATCTAACAATATTTGTAGACCGGTGACTTTGATGCCTTGTTCCCAGTCCTTCCAATTTACGCCTTTAGCGACAATTGGAGAATTTGGCACCTTCAATGCCTTCCCAAAATTGGTAGATGTCGATGTCGCTAAACTCATAATACTTTCGACCATCGTTTGAGGTACGGTCCGTATCAGGGCATGATATGTTCCCCAGGTGGCCGAGGGCTCAGCTTGGTCGCCCACATAACCGACGCGCAGTTCAGCAAACGGGTCACCGGCAGCATGCAGCTTCAATAAGCGATTATGGGGCTTTTTCGGAGCTTTGGTCACCTCGACTCGTGTAACCGATGCTGGACCGAAGGGAGGCGACTTTTCTTTGTCGAGGCGTTCCCGAACGCGGTCATAAATCCGCACCATCGCATTGCCCGATGGCTTTGTCGGCGAAACGGTGCGGTGGATGTTTATGGTCTCCAACATACCGTCCTTGCCAATATACATCGACCGTTTGCCCTGCTTGGGGTGGAACACGACGATTTCGGAGGTCTGGAGTCCGACGATATCAACCGCGACGTCCATCTTCGTAAATCTTGCCGATTGCATCAGCTGCTTTATGTCGAATGGTCCCTTGGGGTCGGAGAATATCTGCACCAGCGTATTGAACCCTGCCGGGTTGAGCTTTCGCGGGTTTAAGCTGATGCGGAGGCGGGCTGAGATTTTCTTGTTACCTTTTAGGAATTCGAACCGAACGCCGGAGCCCCGAGGTCCCATGCCAAGTGTGACAAACCTATACCAGTTCGGCTGCCCCATAACGGGCACGAAGTGGCTATCGATATGGTGGGCGTTGAACGGCTCGCTCCTCAGGTAGTAGCCGGTGTGATGCACCCACTCCGCAACCGTTAGCCCCTGGGTCGCAGTTGGACCAAAAATCTCCGGTGATATATCGATGATTATCACAAGTCCGTCAGGGATGGGCACTGATACATGTACACTCCTGCCGTCGCTGAGTTTGAGTAGCGTGGGGAAGTGCTCGGGTGTTGGCTTCGGCTTGGGGGACGGTTGCGGCTTGTTAGAGAACTGGAACTTGTCGCCGGCGGAAATCTTAACCGGCATTTGCCGCTGCCCCTTCTACTCTTCCGCCTAGCGGATGGAACGGGGCGCCTGTCCAGCTTCTAGGACTTACTCAATCGTTAGAGGATTGCTGGAGAGGAGTCTATCGTTAACGATGCGCCGTCGGGTTGTATGAACCACCTAGCGCCCCCACTACGTCGAAACCAAAATCTAGCTTGTCCAAGGTCGCCAGCTTTCGTTCAAGACCTTGGTCGCCACCGTAGCCTGCCGTAACGGAACCGTCCGAATGCCCAAGCAACGCGCCAATGTCTTCGTTCGAAACACCGGCAGCCCGGAGGCGTGCCGCCATCGTGTGCCGATGAACATGTGTTGCCCGGCCCGGCTTAAACAAGCCGAATGCGTGCAGATATTTTGACCAGAATTTGGTCATCCCATCGCTCATGCGATTCTTGCCGATGCTGATTTCGAACAGTAGGCGTTTGCCGGCGTGGTTTTTCGCGCGCGCCTCTACGAACTCCCGAATGCCAAGCTCAATCAACTTGGGATGCAGGGGTATCTTGTGAGTGCGCACACCGAACTTGCTTCTCTTAGCGATGCCCTCGGGGAGCTTGCCGGGTTGGATGACGAGGTGCGGCACTGCATCGTCGAACCGGAAATCACTTGGGAGCAATTGAGCAATGTCCCCCGCCCGGGCTCCGGTGAACATCATCAACGCCGCCGACCACCAATAGCCGTTGCGGATTAAACAAGCACCCTCCGCCAGCATCCTGCGGTGCGAGTGGTAGCCGGTGAACAGGGGCGTTTTCAGGAACAGCGTGAGTTCCTGGGACGAGAAGGGTTCGGGCGATTGGCGAACTTCATTCTTTCCGCCCTCAAACAGCAAGTCCTTGGTAGGGTCTGAGATTCGGTATTCGGCATGGAGCCAGCTAAAAAACTTGGTTACGAAACGCCAATATCGCTGTTTCGTCGCGAACTTAAGTTGTTCCTGCCCCGGAGCTGCCAGACGCTGTCGGAACGGCAGCTTCCTGCCCTGCGCTCCGGTTCCCAAGATTAGTAGACAATTGCGAAAATCCCGCATCTTATCGTGGGTGATTTGGGATACTGGTGTCGCTGGCTCGATTTCTTCTTGAAGGTAGCAAAGCACTCGTGCAGTCTCGTCTCTCGTCGAACCCTGCCGCCCTGTTTGCAAAAGATAGGTTTGATATTCTGTTGAGGCGTACGCCAGCGTAAGTTCCGGGCGAATAACATCTGGTCGCGGGGCGACTTGTGAGATGGCCTCCATCTCTGTGTAAGAGGCTTGCCGGGGTGCAAACAGGTCATCATCGGGGGAGAAGCGGTTGGCCGGGGTTCGCAAGCTGTGCAGTAGGTAGCGCATCTGTTGGCGCTTGGCCCGACTGACATGGTTTAGGGCGGCAAGCTGACCTTCCGCAGCTAGCACGTCGAAATCCACACCCAGGGGCTTGAGCATTGCCCGAGCGGCCTCCCTGTCGCCTTCAGAATAGCTATGGGCGGTCAAGTGGTCGTCATGATGCTCGATTTCTCTCTCGGTCTGCTCAATCTGGAAGGCGAGAGCGTTCTCGTAATCGTCGCTAGGCAAATCGCGGGGCTGGTCCACCTCGCGAACCAACCCTGCAAAGTAGAAATTGGCAGCTTCTTCCAGTTTGTCCCGGTTCAGCGTTCCCGTTCTCTCCATCCGACCCACGACCTCATGAAACCACGCGACGACAGCAATACATCGACATTTGCCCTGAGAATAATCCTTCGTGCCCAGAGAGCGGCGAAAATCGCTTGGTCCAAAAGCTTGCCGAAGGTGTGCTGGAATGCGGATGCGGACGTAATAGACCGCGCTTCGACGTTCGAGATGCACTGGGCGGGTCATCTGGCATGCCCAGGTGTGTCACAGTGAGGTGTAACACCGGCACCGGATGCCCTCTCAAGCGGCCTTCGAAGTCGTTGGTAAGGTTGAGTAATTTCAGCTGGCTGGATGCCCCGCGAGGATTCGAACCTCGATAAACGGAGTCAGAGTCCGTTGTCTTACCATTAGACGACAGGGCAATGGGCCAAGCGCCAGCGAAGGGCGCGTCTAGGCAGCGGCGCCACCAAAGTCAATTCCGAACTGGTGCAGGCGGCGTTTTTCCGCAGCATTTGCATCTGCCGGCGATGCCGACTAGGTTTTGTGCAGGTTCCGGTGCCTGTTTCGGCTGCCGGTGAAGTGATGGGATTGATTGCACGATGTCGCCGCCGGCCTCATCGCCGCCCGAGGGCCTTGGCGCCCAATCGGGCACCAAATCCGCCGTGCGGCCCGCACGGGTGCCGGCTGCCGCCACCGAACGTCGCCACAATGATCGCACCGGCCTTTTGCGCCGCGGGCGCACTTATGGCGCGCTCGATCTCGGCACCAACAATTGCCGCCTGCTCATCGCCCGGCCGGGGCCGGAGGGCTTTGTCATCGTCGACGCCTATTCGCGGGTCGTGCGGCTGGGCGAAGGGCTGCTCGAATCGGGGCGCCTGTCCGATGCCGCCATGGATCGCACCGTCGCCGCGCTCGCCGCCTGTGCCGACAAGCTCGGCCGCCGCGATGTCCGCCTCACCCGCAATGTCGCCACCGAGGCCTGTCGCCGGGCCTCGAACGGCGCCCGCTTCGTCGAGCGCGTCTATGCCGAAACCGGCATCGCCCTCGATGTGATCAGCGCGGCGGAGGAGGCGCAATTGGCCGTGCTCGGCTGCCACATGCTGATCGATGCCGATGGCCCGCCCGGCCTGGTCTTCGATATCGGCGGCGGCTCCAGTGAGGTGATGCTGGTCGCCCCCGGCTCGGTCAATGGCGGCGAACCCGAAATCATCGACTGGATCAGCCTGCCCTGGGGCGTCGTCAGCCTGGCTGAAACCGAGCCGCAATGGGCCGCTGCCGATGATCGCGCCAGCGCCTATCAGCGCATGCTGGCCCGCGTCGGGCCCATGCTCGACGGGTTTGCGGCGCGGCTGGCGGCGCGCGGCGTCACCGATGTCCAGCTGCTCGGCACCTCGGGCACCATCACCACGCTCGCCAGCGTGCAGCTGGGCCTGCCCGGCTATGATCGTCGCCGCGTCGATGGCTGCGCGGTCGGCGATGCGCCGCTGCTGGCGCTGTGCCGCAAGATCGCGCTGCAAAGCGTGCAGGAACGCGCCCGTATGGCCTGTATCGGGCCGGACCGGGCCGAGCTGATCGTCGCCGGCTGCGCCATTCTCGATGCCATCCTGTCGCGCTGGCCGGGTGGCGATGTGCGGGTCGCCGATCGTGGCATCCGCGAAGGTATCCTGCGGACCCTGATGGGCCGCGACGGGGTTTGGGCGGCCGGAAAATGACGAGCACAGGTGGATCAGGCCCGGGCGGCACCGGCGGCCGTTCGCGCGGCGGCAAGGTCAGGGTGAAAACCGCCAAGCGCCGCACGACTTCGTCCAATCGCTGGCTGGAGCGCCAGCTCAACGACCCCTATGTCGCCGCCGCCAAGGCCGCCGGCTATCGCAGCCGCGCCGCCTTCAAGCTGAAGGAGCTCGACCAGCAATTCGGGCTGCTGGGCCAGGGCGACCGCGTCATCGATCTGGGCGCCGCCCCCGGTGGCTGGTGCCAGGTCGTGCTGGAACGGCGGCCGCGCGCCCGTGTGGTCGGCATCGACCTGCTGCCGATCGATCCCATTCAGGGCGTCACCCTGTTCGAAAAGGACATTCTGGACGAGGACACGGAAGAGGTGTTGCTCGCCGCCCTGGGCGGGCAGGCGGATCTGGTGCTGTCCGACATGGCGGCCAACACCGTCGGCCATCAGATGACCGATTATCTGCGCACCATGGGGCTGATCGAGGCGGGGCTGGACATGGCCGGCCGCCTGCTGCGCCCCGGTGGGGCCTTTGTCGCCAAGGTGCTGGCCGGCGGCGGCGATGGCGCGCTGACCGCGCTGCTGAAAAAAAGCTTCACCACCGTCAAGCATGTGAAGCCGCCCGCCAGCCGCAAGGGCAGCAGCGAATGGTATGTGGTGGCGCAGGGTTTCAAGGGCGGCTGAGCGGCCCCCGCCGCGCCGGCAGGGGGGGGACAGCGGTTGCGCCGCGCCGCCGGGGCTGGCAACACGGCGCCATGAAGATTCTTGCGCTGCTTGCCCTGCTCGCGTCCGTGCCTGCCGCGGCCATTTCGGTCGCGCAGCTGAAGGCCGACACGCAGATTCTCGCCTCCGACGCCTTTGAAGGCCGCCGCCCCGGCACAGCCGGCGAAACCCTCGCCATCGCCCATATCACCCGCCGCATGGCCGAAATCGGCCTGACACCCGGCAACAAGGGTGGCTGGACGCAGGACGTGCCGATGGTGACGATCACGGCCAAGCCGGCGGCGCTGACCATCGCCGGCGGCAGTGCGCCGCTCAGCCTCGCCTATGGCCCGGATCAGGTGGTGTGGACGAAGCGGCAGGTGGCGCAACAGGTGCTGGCCGCGTCGCCGATCGTCTTTGTCGGCCATGGCATCAACGCGCCGGAACGCGGATGGAACGATTATGCCGGTGTCGATGTGCGCGGCAAGACCGTGGTCATCCTGGTCAATGATCCCGATTGGCAGGCCAGCGCCAGCGGCAAGGACGCCGGGCCGTTCGAGGGCCGGGCGCAGACCTATTATGGCCGCTACAGCTACAAGTTCGAGGAAGCGGCGCGGCAGGGGGCGGCGGCGGCGCTGATCGTGCATCAGGATGCGCCGGCGGCCTGGCCCTATACCGTGGTGCTGACCAGCATGACCGGCGCACAGATTTCGCTCGATACCGCCGACAAGGGCGCGTCACGGGTGGGTGTCGAAGGCTGGTTGCAGCATGATGCGGCGGCGCGGCTGCTGGCGGCGGCAGGGCTCGATCTGGCGAAGCTCGAGGTGGCGGCGAAGCAGCCGGGCTTTCGCGCCATCGCAACGCCGCTGACCGTCTCGACGACGCTCGAAAACAGCATCGTGCCGTCGCTGTCGAAAAATGTCATCGGCATGGTCAGGGGCCGGGTGCGGCCCGATGAGTTCGTGCTCTACACCGCGCATTGGGACCATGTCGGCCGCTGCGCCGTCGATGCGACCGGTGACGATATCTGCAACGGCGCCGTCGACAATGCCATGGGTGTTGCCGGGCTGCTGGCGCTGGCGGAGGATTTTGCCAAAGGGCCGGCGCCCGAACGCTCGATGCTGTTCATCGCCGTCACCGCCGAGGAATCGGGCATGCTGGGCAGTGATTATTATGCCGCCAATCCGGTCTATCCGCTGGCGCAGACCGTCGGCGGCGTCAACATGGACGGGCTGAACGTCATCGGGCCACGCGATGGCCTGACCATCACCGGCGCCGGCAAATCGGAACTGGAGGCGATGGCGGCGACACTGGCCGCCGGGCAGGGCCGGCGGATCATTCCGGAAGCGACGCCCGAAAAAGGCTTCTATTTCCGATCCGACCATTTCAGCTTTGCCAAGCGCGGCGTGCCGATGCTGGCGGCCGGCAGCGGCGGCGAGGTGATCGGCAAGCCGGCGGGCTTCGCGGCAGCGGCGGAGCTCGACTATCTGCTGCACCGCTATCACCAGCCGTCCGACAATTACGATCCGAACTGGGATTGGCGTGGCGCCGTCGAGGATCTGACGCTCTACCGCGATCTCGGCCGCAGCCTTGCCAACAGCAGCGCCTGGCCGAACTGGCTGCCGGGCAGCGAATTCCGCACCATCCGCGATGCCAGCCGGGGAGACTCGAAGTGACCGCACGCCAGCCCGCCGAATGGCAACGCCACGCCGCGACCTGGACGGCGTTCCCCAGCGCCGCCGATTTGTGGGAGGAGGACCTCGCCCCCGCCCAGGCCGAAGTCGCCGCCATGGTGCGGGCGATCGCCGTCGGCGAACGCGTCGAACTGCTGGTCGCCGACGACACGGCGATGGCGGTGGCGCGCGCGATGCTGGCCGGCTGCAATGTCGGTTTCCATGCCTATGCGTTCGGGGACATCTGGCTGCGTGACACCGGCCCCCTGTTCATGCAGTCGCCGCATGGCGCGGCGGCGGCGGGGTTCCGCTTCAACGGCTGGGGCGGCAAGTACGACCTGCCCGGTGATGATGGCGTCGCGGCGTTCGTCGCCGCGGCCGCCGGCGTGCCGCTGGCCCGGCATGGCTGGGTGCTGGAGGGCGGCGCCATCGATGTCGATGGCAGCGGCCTCGCCGTGACCACGGAGCAATGTCTGCTCAACCCCAACCGCAACCCCAAGATGGACCGCACCGAGGTCGAATCGCACCTGCGCCGCGATCTCGGCATCGATCGCGTGCTGTGGCTCGGTGATGGCCTGATGAACGACCATACCGATGGCCATGTCGACAATCTCGCCCGCTTCGTGGCGCCGGGCGTGCTGGCGCTGCCGGTGCCGGCGGCGGACGATCCCAACCATGCCGTGTTCGTCGATGCCCATGACCGCGCCCGCGATTTCGGGCTGGATGTCGTCGGCGTCCCCTCACCGGGCCGGGTGCTGCGCGATGGCGAGATCGTGCCGGCCAGCCACATGAACTTCTACATCGCCAACAGCGTCGTCGTGGTCCCGACCTATGGCGCCGCCTCCGACGCCGCAGCGGTGGCGGCGATCGGCGCGCTGTTCCCCGGGCGGGATTGTATCGGGCTGCGGGCAGACCATATCCTGACCGGCGGCGGCAGTTTCCACTGCATCACCCAGCAGCAGCCCGCCTGAGGATTTCGCATGCGTCAGATCACCGTTGCCGGCCTGCAACTGGGCTTCACCGGCCAGCGCGATGCCGACATCGCGCACACCGCCGCCGCCGTGCGTGCCGCGGCTGCGGCCGGCGCTCAGGTCATCCTGCCGCCGGAACTCTTCGAGGGGCATTATTTCTGCCGCCACGAGGACGAGAGCCTGTTCGCCAACGCGCTGCCGCTGGCCAGCCACCCCGCCGTCACCACGATGCAGCAGGTCGCGCTGGAAACGAAAACCTGGATCCCGACCAGCTTTTTCGAAAAGGATGGCCCGCACCATTACAACAGCCTCGCCATGATCGACGATGGCGGCAATGTCATGGGCGTCTACCGGAAGAGCCATATCCCCGATGGCCCCGGCTATGAGGAAAAATTCTATTTCCGGCCCGGCAACACCGGCTTCAAGGTGTGGCCGACGAAGCATGGCGTCATCGGCGTCGGCATCTGCTGGGACCAATGGTATCCCGAAACCGCCCGCGCCATGATGCTGCAAGGCGCCGAGGTGCTGCTGTTCCCCACCGCCATCGGCAGCGAGCCGCACGACCCTGGCCTCGACACACGCCGCATGTGGCGCCGCGCCATGCAGGGCCATGCCGTGTCGAACGTCGTGCCTGTCGTCGCCTGCAACCGCATCGGCACCGAGGAAGCCGGCACGCCGCACGCCCAGAGCTTCTACGGCACCAGCTTCATCGCCGACCAGCGCGGCGATATCGTCTCGGAATGCGATGACCATAGCGAGGGCCGGGTGCTGGCGACCTTCGATCTCGACCTGGCGGCGAAACATCGCGCGGCCTTCGGTTTCTTCCGCGATCGCCGGCCGGAGCTGTATGCGCGGCTGGCGCAGGATATCTGATGGGTCGTGCCAATTATGCCTCCGGTGGCTGGGGCCTCAGGCCCCAGACCCCGATCGATTGAATTTTGCACATCATGCCGATGTTTGTGCACAGTAAACGAATGGGGTCTGGGGCCAGCTTTAGCCATGCTGGGCCCCAGCCGCCGGAGGCAAAACATGCCGCGTCGCATCCGCATCGCTGACGAGCGCTTCTGGCCGCAGAGCGGGCTGGTCGAACAGCTCAGCGCGCTGGGCCTGGCGCCGGGCGATGCCGTCATGGTGCATGCCAGTCTGCGCCGCGTCGGGCCGATGCCGGGCGGGGTCGATACGCTGATCGCGGCGTTGCGCGAGCGGATCGGCGCGGACGGTACCTTGCTCGCCTATACCAGCTGGGAGGAAGTGTTCGAGGATGCGCTCGACGCCGACGGGCGGCTGCCGGAAGCGCTGAAGCCGCATATCCCGCCCTTCGATGCCGCCGCGTCGCGCGCCAGCCGCGATCATGGCGTGCTGGCGGAGGCGATCCGCACCACGCCGGGCGCGCGGCGTAGCGGCAATCCCGGTGCGTCGGTGGCGGCGCTGGGGGCGCGGGCGGCGTGGTTCACCGCCGATCATCCGCTGGACTATGGCTATGGCGCGGACTCGCCCTTTGCCCGGCTGGTCGCGGCCGGTGGCAAGGTGCTGATGGCCGGTGCGCCGCTCGATACGATGAGCCTGCTGCACCATGCCGAGCATCTGGCGCAAATCCCGAACAAGCGCATCCGCCGCGCCGAAGTGCCGATTGCCGGGCCGAATGGCGTCGTCTGGCACCCCATCACCGAATTCGACACCGTCGATCCGGTCGTCGACGGCCTTGCCGATGATTATTTCGGCACCATCGTCCGCGACTTTCTGGCGACGGGCGCCGGCCGCACCGGCCGCATCGGCAGCGCCCGGGCGGTGCTGGTGCCCGCCGCTGCCATGGCGGCCTTTGCCGTCACCTGGCTGGAAACGCGGGTTCCCGGCGCCTGACGCTCAGGCCGTGCGCCGCGCGTGGATATCGTCGAGCATGGCGGCGATGACGGTGAAATCCATCCGGTCCGGCCGACGATAGCGCACACAGCCCTTGCCGCAATCGATGCCGGCCAGTCGATCCGTGAAGCGCGCCAGCGTGGTGGGGCCGGGGTAAAAGGCGATATATTGCTTCTGGTTGTTGAAGCTGACCGCGGCATCGGCGCCATCGGGGCCATAGCCCGGCATTCCCCATTGCATGCGTTCGGACCAGCCGGGCAGGCGGTCGCGGCAAAGCTGGCGCAGCATGCGGATCGCCTCGGCCCGCGCCGGTTCCACGCTGGCCAGCCAGTCATCGACAGTTGCGGCGTTCGATTGCACCATCTGCGCCTCCGATCCTTCCGCGCCGATGCTAATGCCGATGCCGCCCGCGCTTCAACCCGCTGCGCGCGCCGCCTCGACCCGCGCCCAGAACGCCGCCCCGCGCGCGTTCAGCCGGGCGATATAATCCTCGTCGCGCGCCATGGTCAGATGTTGCACCGGCTTGCCCGGCAACCACACCCAGAAATCGATGCTGTCATAGCCGGTGACCGCCAGCGTGTGCTGCAATTGCCCGACATAATAGCCGGGTACGGTGCCGTGCGTCGCGGTCAGGGCGTGTACCTTGTCCCCGCATTTGATTTCGACGAGGCGGCGGTTGATCGTGCAGATGCCGTCGAGGCTGGCGCGCTGCCAGGGCCGGGCGATGGAGGCGACGCACAGCGGCTGGACGGCGATGCCGGTGGCTTGCGTGTAATGGGCGCGGGCGTGCGGCTCCAGCGCATGGCCGCGGCCCATCGCGCCGCCGCCGCCTTTCGCCCCCCAATCGCCCCCGGCGACCCAATTTCCCCCTGGCGGTGGGGCGGTTTTCTCCCGAAACAGCCGCTCGGCGCTTTTCCAGGGGTTTTCGCCCATCAGCGCCGGTGCTTCCGAGGCGCCGATGCCGTCGTGGCGCCAGCGCAGCCAGGCGGCGCTGTTCTGGGCCATGTCGACGACGTCGAAGCTCATGCCTTCAGCGACAGCGCCGTGGCGAACACCGCCTCGAACATGTCGGGCGTCAGGCGGCCGGTGTTGGTGTTGAGCCGGCTGCAATGATAGGCATCGATGATGATCATGCCGCCGGGCAAGCGGTGGACGGCGTTGTGGCCAAAGGGATATTTCGGCAATTTGCCGCCCAGCGCCTTGATCGTCGACTGGTGTGCGATGCTGCCCAGCGTGATGATGACCTTGAGGTTCGGCAGCGCCGCCAGCCGCGCGGCATGGAAGCTGCGGCAGGTCTTGATCTCCGCCGGCTCGGGCTTGTTCTGCGGCGGCACGCAGCGCACGGCATTGGTGATGAAGGCGCCGTGAAGGCTGAGGCCGTCATCGAGTTTTCCCGCATAAACCCCGGAGCTCAGGCCGAATTTTTCCAGCGTCTGGAACAGCAGCAGCCCCGCCCAGTCGCCGGTAAAGGGCCGGCCGGTGCGATTGGCGCCCTGCACGCCCGGCGCCAGCCCGGCGATGGCCAGCCAGGCATCGGGATCGCCGAAACCCGGCACCGGCGCGTTCCACCAGCCCGGCTGCCGCGCGGCATTGTCATCGCGATAGGCGGCGAGCCGCGGGCACAACGGGCAATCCAGCGGCGGCTCGGCGGCGCTGGGCACATGCGCGGCGCGGGCCAATGCGATGGGACCCGGGGGGAGGGCGAGTTCGGGAGAGTCGATTTCCATGGGGCAGGGGTGTAGGCGCTTCACCGCCATGGAAACAACCATTCTCGTCGCGCTGGGCAGCAATCGCCGCCATGGCCGCCATGGCCCGCCGGAACGCGTGCTGCTGGCGGCGATGGCGGCGCTGGCGGCGGCGGGGCTGTGCATCACCCGCCGTTCGCGCATCCGGCCGACGCCGCCGCTGGGACCGGGGGGGCGCCGCTTCGCCAATGCCGCGGTGGCGGTGGTGACGGTGCTGCCGCTGCCGGCGGTGCTGGCGCTGCTGCAGCGAATCGAGCGCGACTTCGGCCGCAGGCGCGGGCGGCGCTGGGGCGACCGCGTGCTCGATCTCGACATCGCCGGCGCCGGCGATATGGTCATGGCAACGCCCCGCCTGACGGTGCCGCACCCGGCGCTGGCGGTGCGCCATTTCGTCCTCGATCCGCTCCACGATATCGCGCCCGAATGGCGGCATCCGCTGCTTGGTGCGACCGTCAGGCAGTTGCGCTTTCGGGCGATGCGTCCTAAAGCGCGCGCCTGCTTCGGCAAGGGTCCATAGCTCAATCGGTAGAGCGCGCGCCTTTTAAGCGCTAGGTCGCGGGTTCGAATCCCGCTGGACCCACCAAACCTCATAAGTTGTTCGAACCCGCGCTTCCTTATATCGGCCTGCGGCCTTGGGGGTTCGAATCCCGCTGGACCCGCCAAACCCCTTAACATTGTTGGCAGTCCGACCATTCCTCGGCTAGCGTCGCGCAGGGGGATCTTCCATGCCATTGTCGGACTATCAGCTGTCGGACTTCACCGCCGCGCCCTATACGCGGCCGGTCTATCGGCGTGGCAGCGGGCCGGCGGTCATCGTCATCCATGAAGTGCCCGGCCTGCACCCCTTGGTCGTCGACTTTGCCGACCGGCTAGTGGCGGCGGGGATGACGGTGTTCATGCCCAGCCTGTTCGGCACGCCGGGCAAGCCGGCCAGCAAGGGCTATGCGCTCAAAACCATCATCGGCAACATCTGCGTCCGCCGCGAATTCCATATCTGGTCGGGCGGCAAATCCTCGCCGATCGTCGACTGGCTGCGCGCGCTCGCCCGCCATGCCCATGCCGAATGCGGCGGGCCGGGCGTGGGGGCCGTCGGCATGTGCTTCACCGGCGGCTTCGCGCTGGCGATGATGACCGAGCCGGCGGTGATCGCGCCCGTCCTCTCCCAGCCGTCATTGCCGCTGATCGGCGGCAAGGCCGGCAGCATCGATGCCTCGCCGGCTGAAATCGCCTGTGCCCGCCAGCGCTTCGAGGACGAGGACCTCAGCCTGCTCGGCCTGCGCTATCGGTCCGACAAGCTGGTCCCCGATGCGCGCTTTGCCCGCTACAAACAGGAGTTCGGTGACCGGTTCGAGGAGATCGCGCTCGCGGATGCCGATGCGCGCCCCGATACCGGCCTCGCCCCGCATTCGGTATTGACCATCCATCTGCCCGAGTCCGGCCCCGGCAAGGCCGCCGAAACCCGCACCATCGCCTTTTTCGCCCAGCGCCTGGGCCTCGCCACCGCCTGACCGGAGTGTTCACCATGTTGCCACAGATCATGCTCGTCGCCGCTGCTGCTGCCGCTGCCGCCGCCGTTGCCGCCCCCGTCGTGCTGCCCAGCGGCACGCGTTATACCGACACGGTCGTCGGCACCGGCGGCGAGGCAGTGCCCGGTCGCGGCGTTGCCGTCCACTACACCGGCTGGCTGTACAGCGACGGCACGCGCGGCACCAAGTTCGACAGCTCGCGCGATCGCGGGGAGCCCATCGTCTTCCGGCTCGGCAACGGCGATGTCATCCTGGGCTGGGACGAAGGCATTGCCGGCATGAAGGTCGGCGGCAAGCGCACGCTGATCATCCCGGCCGCCGCCGGCTATGGTGAGCGCGGCGCCGGCGTCGATATCCCGCCCGGCGCGACGCTGATTTTCGACGTCGAACTGGTCGCCGTGGAGCCGCAGCCCTGAGCCCATCCTGACCGCTTGCCAAGGCCCGGCGGCGGCGCAATACTCGTCACAAAGACGAAGGGGGATGATGCCGATGCGACGCGCAACACTGGGGTTGACCGCCGTGGCGATACTGATGTTGCCGATGACGACGGCGCCGGCTGCGGCCCAGAACTCGCCGCGCGCCGCCGAGAACATGTGCAAGGACAATATCCGCCGCAACTATGGCGTCAGCAATTTCCAGGGCGTCACGTCGAGCGACCGCGGTGGCAATCGCTACATCGTCAATGGCAATGCCGAGCGCGGCAATGAAACCGCCTATTTCACCTGCCGCGCCCAATATGGCAGCACCAGCATCAGCATGGGCAACTGGAACCGCAAGAGCGGCGGCAGCGGCGGTGCCGTCGCCGCGGTCGGCGTGGCGATTGCGCTGGGGGCGATCATCGCCGCCGCTTCGTCGAAGCACAAGAGCCATGAATATGACAATTACGACAATGGCGGGAACAACAACAATTACGGTGGCGACAACAGCTATTCGCCGGCCCGCAACGTCACCTGCTATCGCGATCAGCGCGCCTGTTTCGACGATCGCAACAATTATCTCGCGAGCTGGACCTCGCGCGAATTCGGTTATTGAGCGAAAGGGCCGATGATGACCAAGCGCTTCGTTCTGCTGGCCGCGCTCCTCGCCGCCCCCGCAATCGCCCAAAATGCCCCGCCGGTGCCCGATCGCACCGCCCTGCCGATCGACAAGCCGGTGACCGCCGCGCCGACGACGATGCAGGAATCGGTCGACAAATTGCAGGCGTCCAAGGCCCTGCTCGACATGATGAAGCCGGTGTGGAGCAACGAACAGATCGGCCGCATCGTCTTCATCGGCTATCACAATGCCGCCGCGGCGCTGTGCGATGGCCTGGAAGTCGATTCCGGCAAGATGGCCAGGGCCATCGCCTGGTTCGCGCCCAAGACGGCGTTGCCGCCGGCGCGCGCCGCCTTTCTGCGCGACAATCTCACGCTCGACATCGGCCTGACCACCGGTTGGGTGATGGCCGGCAACTTCCGCGATATTGCGGGTTTCTGCACGCGCGTGAAAAAGGACATGGCGGAAATGCCCGCCGACAAGCATCTGTTCGACACGACGGAGTTGACCGCGCCCGCCAAATGAGCGCCATGATCCGGCCGGGCGCCGCTTCGGCGACGCGGGTCGTTCTCAACCACAGCGGGGCGTGATGCACGACAAGGCGGCCACGGCGAAACGGGTGCTGGTGCTGCAGGGCGGCGGTGCGCTGGGCAGCTATCAGGCCGGGGTGTTCGAGGCGCTGGCCGAGGCGCATCTCTGTCCGGACTGGATCGCCGGCATCTCCATCGGCGCCATCAATGCGGCGTTGATCGCCGGCAATCCCGTTGGCCGCCGTGTCGCTGCGCTCACCGAATTCTGGGACTTGATCACCAGCGGCGTCACCGCCAGGGCACCGATGCTGGGCGACGGCCTGCGCCAGCAATGGAACCAGGTGGCGGCGGCGATGACGGTGGCGCAGGGCGCGCCGGGCTTTTTCAAGCCGATCTGGCCGCCGGTGCTGCCCTGGCTGAAGGGGCCGCTCGGCTATTATGACACAAGTCCCCTGAAGGCGACGCTGGAACGGCTGATCGACTGGGATCTGCTCAATGATGGCCCGGTGCGGCTGTCGGTGGGGGCGGTGAATATCGAGACGGGCAATTTCCGCTATTTCGACAATCGCGAGCAGCGGCTGCGCCCGGAACATATCATGGCGTCGGGCGCGTTGCCGCCGGGCTTTCCGCCGGTCGAGATCGATGGCGAATATTGGTGGGATGGCGGGCTGGTATCGAACACCCCGCTCGATCATGTGCTGGAAATGGAGCATGACAGCGATCTGCTGATCTTCCAGGTCGATCTGTTCCCGGCGCGCGGGCCGCTGCCACAGACGATTTCGGAAGCCGAGGAGCGCATCAAGGACATCCGCTTTTCCAGCCGCACCCGCCAGAACACCGATGCCAATGTGCGGCTGAACCGCGCCCGCGCCGCCTTTCACCGGCTGGTCGCGCAATTGCCGGCGGAACTGCGCGACAGCGAGGAGGTGCGGCTGCTGGCCGAGGTGGCGCGCGAGAACCGCATCGCCATCGCCCAGCTGATCTATCGCGACAAGGCCTGGGAGGGCCAGGCCAAGGATTACGAGTTCAGCCGGGCGACGATGCAGGAGCATTGGCGCACCGGCCGCGAGGATGTGATGCGCACCGTGCATTCCGCGCACTGGCTCAATGCACCGCTGCAACTGGGCACCATGGTCTATGATCTGACCGGGGCTGCCGATGGCCCGGGGGACTGACACATGATCATCGACCGCCGCGTCTGTGCCGAGGTCGAAGGGCCGTTCGTCGTCTTCCTGATCGGCATGCGCATCAACCGCTGGTGGAAGGTCTGGCAATGGCTGCCGGTGATCCGCGCCATGGCGCGCATGCTGCCGGAACTGGCCCGCCAGCCTGAGCTGGGCCTGTTGCATGCCCGCAGCCATTTCGGCTTTCCGGGTATCATGCTGGTGCAATATTGGCGCAGCTATGCGGCGCTGGAGGCCTATGCCAGCGCGCGCGACAAGGCGCATCTGCCGGCCTGGGCGGCGTTCAACCGCAGCATCGGCAGCAATGGCGATGTCGGCATCTGGCACGAAACCTATCTGGTCGAACCCGGCCGCTACGAAAATGTCTACAACAACATGCCGGCCTGGGGGCTGGGCCGCGCCGGCACGCTGCACGATGCCAGCGGGCCGCGCGCCCGGGCGCTGGGGCGGTTGCAGACGGGCAAGGGGGACGCGTGATGACCAAGGCTTCGGATCTGCTGGTGGCCTGCCTTGAAGGGGAGGGCGTCGAATATGTCTTCGGCGTGCCGGGCGAGGAGAATCTCGATTTCCTCGACAGCCTGTCGCGCTCCACGAAAATCCGCCTGATCCTCACCCGCCACGAACAGGGCGCCGGCTTCATGGCCGCCACCTATGGCCGCCACACCGGCAAGGCGGGGGTTTGCCTGGCGACACTGGGGCCGGGGGCGACCAATCTCGTTACCGCCGCCGCCTATGCGACGCTGGGCGGCATGCCGATGCTGATGATCACCGGCCAGAAGCCCATCAAGAAATCGAAGCAGGGCCGTTTCCAGATCCTCGATGTCGTCGACATGATGCGGCCGATCACCAAATACACCCACCAGCTCGCCAGCGCCGACAATATCCCGGCGCGCACCCGCGAGGCCTTCCGCCGCGCGCAGGAGGAAAAGCCCGGCGCCACGCATCTGGAACTGCCGGAGGATATCGCCCACGACCCTACCGACGCGACGCCGATCCCGCCCAGCCGCGCCCGGCGGCCGGTGCCGGATGCCAAGGCCATTGCCGCCGCCGTCGCCGCCATCACCGCGGCCAAGGCGCCCATCCTCGTCATCGGCGCCGGCGCCAACCGCACGATGACCTCGCGGATGCTCAATGCCTTCATCGACAAGACCGGCATCCCGTTCCTGACGACGCAATTGGGCAAGGGTGTCATCGACGAGCGCCACCCGAAGTTCCTCGGCTGCGCTGCGCTGTCCGCCGGCGATTTCGTCCATGCCGCGATCCGGAAAGCTGACATCATCATCAACGTCGGCCATGATGTGATTGAAAAGCCGCCTTTCTTCATGGCGAGCGGCGGCGCCCAGGTCATCCATATCTCCAACACCTCCGCCGAGGTCGACCCGGTCTATTTCCCGCAGATCGAGGTGATCGGCGATATCGCCAACGCCGTCTGGCAGATGACCGAAACCATTATCCGCCAGGCGCACTGGCAATGCGATGCCGTGCTGAAGGTCCGTGTCGCCGAAGTGGCGCACCGCGAAGCCGCGGTCGGTGACACGCGCTGCCCGATCTATCCGCAATATCTGGTCGATCAGGTGCGCAAGGCCATGCCGTCGGACGGGATCATCGCGCTCGACAATGGCGTCTACAAGATCTGGTTCGCCCGCAATTACATGGCGCACCAGGCCAACACCGTGCTGCTCGACAATGCGCTCGCCACCATGGGTGCCGGCCTGCCGAGCGCCATGGCCTCGGCGATGGTCTATCCCGGCCGCAAGGTGATGGCGATCTGCGGCGATGGCGGCTTCATGATGAACAGCCAGGAACTCGAAACCGCCGTCCGCCTCGGCCTCGACATCACCGTGCTCATCCTCAACGACAACAGCTATGGGATGATCCGCTGGAAACAGGCCAATATGGGCTTTGCCGATTGGGGCCTCAGCTATGGCAACCCCGATTTCGTCCGCTACGCCGAAAGCTATGGTGCCCACGGCCACCGCGTCACCAGCGCCGAAATGCTGCCCGGCCTGCTGGCCGATTGCCTCGCCGCCAAGGGTGTGCAGTTGATCGATTGCCCGGTCGACTATTCCGACAATGACCGGATTCTGAACAATGAAATCAAGTCGTTGAGTGCGGCGCTTTAGATTTTGGTTTAAGAAAAAAAGCCTCCTTCGGCTGTGGCCTGAGGCCCCAGACCCCCTTCGTTTTATAGGCATCCGTCATGCTGAACTTGTTTCAGCATCGACTGTGCCGCGCGCAAATGTGTCCCGCCGGCAAGATGGATGCTGAAACAAGTTCAGCATAACAGGACAGCAAATGAAATGGGGTCTGGGGCCGACGGCCCCAGCCGCCGGAGGCAAAAAAAGCCGCCGGCGGCAAGACCTTTCACCCCCAGCGCGCCACCGCGTCGTCATCGCTGGCTTTCGCCGCCACCCACACCCCGGCATCGTCGCGCTTCCAGAATGGCGCGCGGGTTTTCAGCCAGTCCATCAGGAAGGCGGCGGCGTCGAAGGCGGCGCTGCGGTGGGCGCTGGCGATGGCGACAAGGACGATGGCTTCACCGGCGGCGAGGCGCCCGTGGCGGTGGATGACGGTGCCGGCGAGCAGCGGCCAGCGATCCCAAGCGGTGGCGGCGACGGCGGCGAGCTGGCGCTCGGTCATCCCGGGATAATGTTCGAGGGTGAGGGCGGCAAGGCCATCGTCACTGCGGACAAGGCCGGTGAAGGTGACGAGCGCGCCGATATCGCTGCGGCCGGCGGTGAGGGCGGCGGTTTCGGCGGCCACGTCAAAGGCCTGGGCCTGGACGCGGGTGGCGATCATCCGCCGGTGACCGGTGGGAAGATGGCGACTTCGGCCGTGTCGGTCACCACCGCCTCCGGCCCGACGAAATCCTGATCGACGGCGACGCGGATGATTCTGCGGTCGGCGAGTGCCGCGGCATGGCCGGGCGAAAGCGTCGACAGCCAATCGAGCAGGCCGGCGACATTGGTGACGCCGGCGGGCAGGGCGCGCGCTTCCGCGCCGGTACCGATGCGCTCGCGCACCCAGGCAAAATACAGCAATTGCATGCGATTACGCCATATGCTTCAGGCCGACGCGCAGATAATCATAGCCGGTGATCAGCGTCAGCCCGGCAGCGATCCACAGGCTGGCGATGCCGATCTGCCGCACCGGCAGCCAGGGCAGCAGCCATTGCGACGCCCCGGCCAGCACCAGCGCGCCCAATGCGATCATCTGGAAGGCGGTTTTCCATTTCGCCAGCTGCGAGACCGGCAGCGACACAGCCAAGCCGGCGAGATATTCGCGCAGGCCCGACACGATGATTTCGCGCAGCAGGATGATCAGCGCCGCGACGACGGCAAGGCCATGAACGATGCCGCTGTGCACCAGCATGACGATGACGGCGGCGACCATGATCTTGTCGGCGATCGGATCGAGGAACACGCCGATCTTCGACACCGTGCCCTGCGCCCGCGCCAGATAGCCATCGAGATAATCGGTGATGCCGGCGATGCCGAACAGGATGAAGGCGCCCAGCCAGTTCCAGTGCCCCGGCTCCCACATCAGCGCGACGAGCAGCGGCACGGCCAGGATGCGGCTGAGCGTGAGCAGATTGGGGAGGCTGGACAACACTGCCCACCTTTAGGCAATCGTGCTGCATTGGGAAAGAGCAGGAAGTCCGAACATGAACGTCAGCGAAGCCATTGCCAGCCGCCGCTCGGTGCGCGGTTTCCTCGATACGCCCGTCGATCCGGCGCTGATCCGCGAAATCGTCGAAAAGGCGGCGCGGGCGCCATCGGGCGGCAATGTGCAACCCTGGTTCATCGATGTCGTCGCCGGCGAACCGCTCGCCGAGCTGAAGGCGATCATGCGCAAGCGCACGATGGAACAGCCCGGCGGCGAGCCGACCGAATACAGCATCTACCCCAAGGACCTCGCCGACCCGCACAAGCGCTATCGCTTCGAAGTGGGGGAGGAGCTGTACCGCGCCCTCGGCATTCCGCGTGAGGACAAGATGGCGCGGCTGATGTGGTTCGCCCGCAATTTCCAGTTCTTCGGCGCGCCGGTGGCGCTGTTCTGCTCGGTCGGCAAGACCATGGGGCCGCCGCAGTGGAGCGACCTTGGCATGTATCTGCAATCGCTGATGCTGCTGCTGCGCGAGGCCGGCCTTGATTCCTGCCCGCAGGAATGCTGGGCGGTCTATCCTGCGACCATCCGTGACTTTATCGGGATACCCGAAGACCGCATGCTCTTCACCGGCATGGCCATCGGCTATAAGGATGACAGCGATCCGGCCAACGCCGCCCGCCCGACCCGGGCGGCGCTGGCCGATTTCGCCCGCTTCAGGGGGCTCTGAAGCGGGCCGCAAACTGTGGGGCACACAGGAAGCATGATGTCCGCCACTGCAAACACGCTTGATATGGGCCGTCGCGGCTTTCTGGGCCTGGCCGCCGCCGGGGTGGCGCTGGCCGCCGTGCCGGCGCGCGCGGCCCTGCCGCTGGCCGTTGATCCGCGCCTCATGACCCGTGCGCTCACCGCCCTGCAGCGCCATCGCGGCGCGGTGAAGGACGCCGGCCTGATCGCTATCGCCGATTACAGCCGCGCCAGCCGCGAACGCCGCTTCCACCTCGTCGATCTCGTCTCCGGCGCCACCACCTCGATGCTCGTCGCGCACGGCCGCGGCTCCGATCCGGCACACAGCGGCTGGTTGCAGCGCTTTTCCAATGCCGATGGCAGCTATGCCAGCTGCGACGGCGCCTTTGTCACCGGCGCCGAATATGTCGGCAAGCATGGCCGCTCGCTGCGGCTGGTGGGCCTCGATCCCAGCAATTGCAACGCGCTCGACCGCGCCATCGTCGTCCACACCGCACCCTATGTCACCGAAGCGATGGCCCGCGACCTCGGCAAGATCGGCCGCTCGCAGGGCTGCTTCACCGTCACCGCCGAAACGCTGGACCAGGTGCTGACCCGGCTGGGCGGCGGGCGGTTTCTGTACGCCGACAAGGTTTAGGTCGTTTCGACATTCAAGGCTCGAGAGGCCTCCGGCGGCTGGGGCCTAGGGCCCCAGACCCCATTTACTGACTACCGCATGGCACCACAGACGGCTTTTCAGGCCAGATGAAAGCGAAATGGGGTCTGGGGCCTAGGGTCCGGACTCATAAATTACAGGGGTCGGCATGGGCTGGAGAGGCGAAATGGCGAGGCGCTGGCGCGCTGGCGGGGCTTTGCCCC
>NKIC01008384.1_pt1 | contig 36152 bp, 28 predicted proteins | sample 1173441 | NCBI WGS metagenome assembly NKIC01 (sample SAMN07190239, study PRJNA340070) | algae metagenome | isolation source: Clonal culture of Asterionella formosa BG1 isolated from Esthwaite Water | host: Asterionella formosa BG1 | place: United Kingdom: Esthwaite Water | collected 2014-12
CCCGCTATCGGCGTTCCCGTGCACACAGCGCATGGACAGGTGGCCGAGTGGTTTAAGGCAGCGGTCTTGAAAACCGCCGTGGGTGGAAGCTCACCGTGGGTTCGAATCCCACCCTGTCCGCCAATCATGCTTCCGTACAGCACCAGAAATGTCCAGAAGGCCGCAGAAATGCGGCCTTTTTTGCATCTTGCCCTTCTGCATAGTTCCTCATATGTTCCGTACAGACCCACACAAAGTGTGGGTCTGAGTGTGGGTCTGGAAAGGCAAGCTCGATGGGAAAGCTGAGCGCAATCGGGGTCAAAAATCTGAAGGAGCCTGGTCGGTATTCCGATGGCGAAGGTTTGATACTCAAACTCGCAGCCCAAGGGCGCGGCAGCTGGTTGCTGAGAGTACAGGCTGACGGGAAGCGCCGGGACATCGGTCTTGGCACGCTCGCCGAACTGAGCCTCTCCGAGGCACGCGAGTCGGCTCGGGCAATCCGCAAACAGATGAAGGCAGGCATTGATGTCGTCGCCGAACGAAAGAAGGTCCAAATGGCCGCCCCAACCTTCCGTGAAGCCGCCAAGATGGTGCACAGTGAGCACAAGGCAGCGTGGAAGAACGGGAAGCACCAGGACCAATGGATCAATACGCTCGAGACGTACGCCTTCCCGTTTATCGGCAACCTCCTCGTTTCTGAAATTGAGGGCCCCGCGATCAGGGACGTTCTTGCTCCCATCTGGTTGTCCAAGCCTGAAACCGCGAGGCGTGTTCGCCAAAGGATCGTCGCGGTCCTCGATTGGGCCTGCGCGAAAGGTTTTAGAGAAACGGAGGCCCCGCTTCGATCGGTCGCACGAGGGCTGCCTCGTCAACCGCGCAAGAACGGGCATTTCGATGCAATGCCTTTCAAGGACGTTCCTGCGTTCATGACCTCCCTGCGTGAGCGCCAGTCGATCGGCCGCCTGGCTCTCGAACTCCTAATCCTGACCGCCGCTCGATCCGGAGAAATCAGAGGCTCTGAATGGAAGGAGTTCGATCTCTCGAACCGGCTCTGGACGGTGCCGGCCGAGCGCATGAAGGCGGGCGTGGTTCATGTCGTTCCGCTGTCCAATGCGGCGCTTGATGTACTGACGCGCGCTGAAAGGTTGAGGGCTCCCGCCAGCGACCTTGTCTTTCCTGGCCAGAACCCCAAGCGCCCTCTCTCGGATATGACTTTGCTAAAGATTCTTCGTGACAAGGATCTCAAGGTTACCGTCCATGGCTTTCGGTCGTCATTCCGTGATTGGGTTGCGGAGAAGACCGATTTCCCAGGAGAAGTCGCGGAAGCGGCGCTCGCGCATACCATCCCGAACAAGGTCGAAGCTGCCTACCGAAGGACCGATTTTCTCGAGAAACGCAAAGCGCTGATGGCCGAATGGGCAGGCTTTTGCCATGCCTGCCCTGCTATGGATGCGGCAAGGTCGGCAATGCGATCCGGACACGCTGTGGGGCGGGATCAGCGCCACAAGCAAGGAGATAAGAGGCAACGTGGACCGGGACCGAGGCCACGCCAAAAAGAGTCAGTAAAGGCGCCGAACGCGCATTGATTGCGGGTAGGGATCAAGCAAGGACACGGTACGGATCGGAGTTCTTCCCTAATGGAATGAGCTTGATCATACTGCTCATGTGTCCGTCAATCTACCTTGCCAATTGGAGCACTTCCGGAGTTCAAAAAGGTCGGAATTACATGGCGTTCAACTCGACGCCAGATGACTGATTGACCGCGCGTACCGGCAAGTCAACATGACGGAAAAGCGACGAACGACATAAAATCGCATTTTTTCATATTTATTTCAGATACGTAAGGCCTGCGACAACTCGCGTACGGTGTGCCCCTCTTCCCACCTTTGGCAGTGTGGTTCCAAGCAATTGGCATCATCGCCAAACGGCATCAGGAAGGCAGAACTTGAGGAACCTCGGCTGCCCCTTGGCGCTGGCCGAGATTGGCGCTGGTCAGGCCGGCTAGCGCGAAAAAATAGGGCAAAGCGCCTTGGTGCTGGTCCTTCAATATGGGGGCAAATCGGCGCTCACAAACTCGCAGCGGAGTTCCCCAAAACCTACTTCAAGTTTGTCAAGAAGGTGCCTGCGGTCGCCTCCGTGGACGGCAGGAAGGCCTGGTCCAAAGCAGCTTAGATGACATTTCATCTCCCGGCATTTCGGAGGTGCGTTTCGCCGTTCTTTGCCCCGATAGCGAACGTCGCCTCAAATCTTGCCGGTGCCGAATTGGCCCGCTCGCGAGGTCAATTCGACAACACAAACAGGAACACCGAAGCATGGGCTCCCGGCCTATATGATGCCCGCAGCAGGTAGCTGCTCCCGTAGGAAATCCGCCGTGAGCCAGGAGGCAATGGATCTGGTATCAATCGCGCGCGCGCTGCGCTGCCTCCTGCGATATCACTGCGTTCATATCGCTGATCGACAGCGCTGGCATCGTATGCCGCATGGAACCAAAAAGGGGATCGACGCACGTCGCAGAAAACATCGGAATCGGCCTGAAGAGCACGCCTTCCGGCGTGCTTTCCACAGTGAGTTCGGTTCCCTGAGCCTGATCGCGAATGGCCTTATGCAAATTGACCTGACCCTCGGCCGAACTGATAGCTGTCAATCGCCTGGCCCGCTCATGAAGTCGGTGCTGGATGTTCGAGGCTTGGAAAGGTCACGCAGATATTCACTGCGCTCGGTGGCAAGAATGCGGGAGAAGCGCGGATGCGTTGAAATGACGAACTCCTCGGCAGCAATCTTGTCGAGGATTCTGCCCGCAGCTTCATCCGCCGGCATACCGACGCTTTTCATCGCGCCTTGCAGCATCTGGCGGTGCGCCTCTTCAGCTTCATTCGCCACGGCGATATCGGCGAAGATGCGGCTTTCGACGATGCCGGGGACCACCACCGAGACCTTGATCGGCCAATGGTACTCTTCCATTTCCAGGTAAAGGCACTCGCTGAGCGAGAGAACCGCATGCTTGGTGGCGAAGTAAGGCCCGTTGTTGGGAGCCATGGAGAACGCGGCGAGCGAGGCGACGTTGCTGACATAGCCACCCTCGGGCCGGGCCGCCATGCGCGGAACGAAGGCGCGCACCCCGTTGATCACCCCGCGCAGGTTCACGTTGATCACGCGGTCCCATACCTCGTCCGGGGTATCGCAGATCGAACCCATCACCGTGAGCCCGGCACAGTTCACCAGCAAGCGCACGTGTTCGTAAGCCTCAAAGGCCGCATCCGCGAGAGCGCGCACGGAAGCCGGGTCTGACACGTCGGTCTGTACGAAGAGCGCTTGTCCGCCCTTGGCACGAATGGCACCGGCGACCCGCTCCCCGCGATCGGGCGAGAGTTCTGCCACAACCACGGGCATCCCGAGAGCGCCCGCACGCATGGCGAGCGCTTCGCCTATGCCACTCCCCGCCCCGGTGATCACGGCGGCGCCGCCGACAAAGGCCTGCGTGGGTGTCATGCGATTTCTCCCGGAATTCTGCGCCTCGTAATCGAAGCTCCCTACGCATTAGGCGGGCAGCTTGCCTTGAAATGTCCTTATCTCTGATGACATCACCGCTCGGCCCTACGTGCCAATTGCCTTGATCGAGTGGAGACGATGCCGCGATAACTCGGTGATGTCATCCGGGTGTGCGGACATGACCGCTCAGCCTTCGAAAGCAGGGAGATTGGACAATGACGCCGGACGTGACCTCCATCCATGGAGCGTGTGATCCGCGCTATGTCAGCGTGCGCGATATCTTCGCCGAGCGGATCGCCAGTGGCGAAGACTTCGGCGGGTCGCTGTGCGTGATCGAGGACGGGCAGACCGTGGTCGATCTCTGGGGCGGGCGTGCCAACCCGGCAGGCACGGCGGCATGGCAGGCCGATACGATCGTGAACTGCTGGTCGATCACCAAGACGATGTCGGCTCTGTGTGCCTTGCTGCTGATCGATCGCGGCCAGATCGACCCGGACGCCCCCGTCGCCCGGTACTGGCCTGCCTTTGCCGCTGGCGGCAAGGACGGCGTACTGGTCCGCCACGTTCTTTCGCATGCCTCCGGGCTTCCGGGCTGGGACGGGCCGATCGACATGCTCGATATCTGCAACACCCCCTCCTCGACCGAGCGTCTTGCCGCGCAAGCTCCCTGGTGGGAGCCGGGCACGGCATCCGGTTACCATCTCCTGAGTTATGGCCATCTGATCGGCGGGATCGTCCGCGCCGTGACCGGAAAATCGCTGTCCGCCTTCTTCCGCGACGAATTGGCCGTGCCGCTTGGTGCCGATTTCCACATCGGACTCCTGCCCCGGCACCATCACCGCATTGCCGATATCATCCCCAGCGCGCCGCCGCCGATGCCGCCCGAAGGGTCGATCGCCCTGCGCGCCTTCATGTCGCCCATCCCCATGGCGCACATCGTCAACTCGCTCGCGTGGCGCTGCGCCGAAGTGGGCGGCGCAAACGGGCATGGCAACGCGCGCGCGATCGCCCGCGTCCAGTCGATTCTCTCGCACAATGGCACGGTCGACGGACAAGCCTTCCTGAAGCCCGAGACGATCGCCCGGGCCCTGACCGAGGAGCAGAACGGCATCGACATCGTGATCGGTGAGCCGATTGCCTTTGGCCTCGGGTATGGGCTCGGCGAAGCGGGACATGTGCCCTTCATCCCGAAGCGCAAGATCGGCTTCTGGTCTGGCGCAGGCGGCGCGCTGGTGATCAACGATACCGAGCGCCGCACCACCTTCGCCTATGCCATGAACCGCATGGAAGATGGCGCCATGATCGGAAACGCAAATTCCATCGCCTACTACTCAGCCTTTGAAGCAGCCCAGTCAGCCCTGCACGCCGCCTGATCCCGGCCGCCTGATACCGATTGCCTCAAAGATCCCGAAAGAGACGAGCCATGAATGACACGATCCAGCTTGACGCCGATGCAGTGCTGCGCCGCTTTGCCGAGGAGCGCGAGAAGCGGCTTCGCCCCGAAGGCTTCGGGCAATACCTTGGCCTGACCCAGGATATGGACCGCGATCCATGGACGGAGCGGCAGGAACGGCCGCCTGTCGCCGACCACGTCACGTTCACCTTCGTCGGCGGGGGATGGGCCGGCCTGCTGACCGGTGCAGAGCTGGCAAAGCGCGGCATTCACGATGTGCGCATTATCGACCGTGCAGGCGATTTTGGCGGCGTCTGGTACTGGAACCGTTATCCAGGCGTTATGTGCGACAGCCCTGCGGCCCTCTATCTGCCGCTGCTGGAAGAAACCGGCCACATGCCGAGCATGAAATACGCCTTTCAGCCGGAGATCCTCGAGCACTGCCAGCGCATCGGCCGCCACTTCGGGCTCTATGACAAGGCGCTGTTCCACACGTCGGTCGAGCGCGCCGAATGGGATGAGGCAGCACGCTTGTGGCGCATTACTACCGATCGGGGTGATTCCTTCACGTCGACTTATCTGAGCCTCGGCCTCGGGTTCTTCTCGACACCCAAGCTGCCCGGCATTCACGGGATCGAGAAATTCAAGGGCAAGGCGTTCCACGCAGCCCGCTGGGATTATGCGTACACCGGCGGAAGCCCGGCCGACCCGCGGCTGGACAAGCTGACCGACAAGCGCGTTGCCGTGATCGGCACCGGCGCGACGGCGATCCAGTGCATCGGCCCGGTATCGGAGACCGCCAAAGAACTCTATGTGTTCCAGCGCACCCCATCGGCTGTCTCGCCGCGCGGCAACGGACCCGTCGATGAAGCCTGGTTCCGGTCTATCGCGACCCCCGGTTGGCAGAAGCGCTACAACGATGCCTATGTGCGCGACTGGACCGGGCTGTGGGGCCAGCCCTTCTCGCTCGAACCGTCGCTCGACCCGCTGGACGACGATTTCGCGAAGTTCGCTGCGCGCCTGCGGTCGGTGATCCTCTCGGTGCCAGCCGAGATCCGCAATCCCGTGACGGTCAAGGCCGCGCTGGACAAAGCCTCCGTTGATATCGTGTCGGAAGTGCACGAATACATTCGCGGGATGGTGTCCGATCCCGACACGGCCGAAAAGCTGTTGCCGTGGTACCGGCCTCTCTGCAAGCGGCCAACCTTCAACGACGACTATCTTCACGCCTACAACCGGCCCGGAACACGGCTGGTCGATACCGATGGCAAGGGCGTGGAGGCCATTACCGAGACAGCGGTTATCGCCAACGGAACCGAGTATCCGGTCGACTGCATCATCTATGCCTCGGGTTTTGAATTTGCCAAGGATCCGCTCCGGGCGCTCAAGTTCGAGGTCCTCGGTACAGGCGGCATCGATCTGCGCTCGCACTGGGCACAAGGCGTGCGCAGTCTCCACGGCTTGCACACACGCGGCTTTCCCAACATGTTCACAGTCCAACTCGCCCAGGGGGCAGACTTTGCCGCCAATGTGCCAACCGGCTGGCAGGACGCCGGCGAGACGATCGCGCTGATCGTGGACCACATGCGCCAGCAGGGCCTGTCCCGCGTCGAAGTGGAGGAAGCTGACGAACTGGCCTGGAGCCAGCAGATCGCCGCCACGCCGCCGATGCCAGACACGCGCGACTGCACGCCCGGATTGCTGACCTTCGAAGGCGGCACCGACCCGCGCATTGCCTTGCTGTCCGGCGTTCCCGAAGGTCCACGCGGGTTCTTCGCGATGATGGCCGGATGGAAATTGTCCGGCGACTTTGCGGGGCTCGAGTTCCAGCAATAGTGGCAACCTTTATCAGTTGCTGGCTATCTTTCAGGGCGATAGGTTGAGGGTCATTCATCGATTTTGCGGATATGACGCGAAATGGCCATCAGATCCAAGAACCTGAACCTCATTCCGATCCTGCAGGCGTTGTTGCAGGAGGAAAGCGTGGTGCGCGCCGCAGACAAGGTGGGTCTGTCACAACCGGCGATGAGTGGCGCGCTGGCGCGGCTGCGCGATCTGATGGCCGATCCCATCCTGGTCAGAGTGGGGCGTACCATGCGCCTCACCCCGCGTGCGGAGCGGATGCGCAGCAAGCTTGAGGAAGTCTGTGCGCAGATCGAATTGCTGTTCGAGCCGGAAATCTTCGATCCGGCCAGCGCGACGCGGGTCTTCTACATCGCGGCACCGGACTATCTGGCCTATATCATCAGTCAGGCTCTCATGCCCTTCCTCGCCGAGCACGCGCCAGGGATCAGGGTTGTCTTCACCGAAGTCCAGTTCGACCTCGACCGGGAGATGCGCGAGGGCAACGTCGATCTGGCGGTCTGCGCCAATTTCGGGCACTGGCCCGAACTCAGCCACGAGTTTCTGTTCAAGGACCGTATCGTCGTCGCCGTGGCAAACCAGCATCCTCTGGCCTCGCGCGCTTCTGCGGCGACTGCGGACATCTTCCAGTACCCCAGCATTTCCTATTTCTACGACACCGCCCACATCCACTTGCGCGAAGCCGAGTTCCATCCCACCGGACTGACCTCGCTCGATCACTCCACGTCCATCATTGCCAGCGACCAGTTCACCTCGGTGCTGGCAACGCTGCACCCCCCGACAGTCTCCCGCTGCAATGCGGCCTTGGTGGAGCGACTGATCGCGGTCCTACCGCTAACCATGCTGGAAATCGAAGACGAGATGACCGAGTTCGACACGGTCATGTTCTGGCCGGCGCAAACGGAAGGGTCGCTGGAGCACGAGTGGCTCAGGTCCGCGATCCGGCAGTGTCTCACAAAGCCGCGGGAGACGGCCTGACCGGACCCGGGAGTGCCGTGACCTGCGGTGGCATCAGCAAATGATCCGCCCCATCATCTCCTGCGAGCAGGACAAGCTGTAGCGCTCATAGGCGCGCCTGCGGTAGGTCAGCACGGTTGTCGTACTGATGCTGAGATCGAGCGAGATGGCCTCCGACGTCATGCCGACCAGTGTTCTGGCGCAGACTTGCCGCTCGCGCTGACTGAGCAAGGGGAACGCGCGACCGAGACGCTTCTCGACCCTGACAGGCAGCGGCAGGTGGCTCTCGTCGCCCAGCAGAAGGATATGCTTGCGCAGCAGAGGAAGCGCCATTTCGGCGAGCGATGTCAGCCCCTCGAACGTCATGTTCGACGAATCCCTGCGGCGATAGAAATTGATCGCGTAGGCGCGGCCCTCGCGCGACCAGGCGCAGCATATCTTCTCGGTCAGACCCGGATGCTCGAAGCACTTGTGCCGATACCCGGAATGCTTGACTTCCGTGGCCGAAAAGCGCGCCGAACGCAGGCCGCTCGACTTCCCGCGTGCCATCGACAAGGCCGGGTCCATCTCGAAGAAATTGGCAGCATAGGCTGCCGCGCGCTCCTTGGATGAGCCGGCCCGGCCCGACGAGGCAATCATGAACGGCTTTTCGCCTTCGTCGAACCAGTAAGCGAAGATCTCGGCGGCACCGCCTGCCTCGTCAGCAGCATCGAGGAGGATATCACCAAATGCACCCGTGCCGGTCGCATCAACCAGTTGCTCGTAGAGCGCAGATCGCACTGCCAAGATCGCTCTCCCCCTGTCCTGTCCGGCATTTTTGCCGTCATGCATGCCCATCTCGCACAAGCGATACTGGGCTCGGAATGGTAGGGTAGCTGCTGACACGGTGAGATCACCCCCCAGCAATGGGGGGGGGCTAGCGCCATGCAGGATGCGGCGAAGAACCCAGCAGCAATTGACCGCCGGATGATAACGCCCCGGCTCCTTTTGGCGTGTCGTTTGAACTGACGACACGGTTGATGGGATGCAATGGGCTAGACACGCGGCGGATTTGGCAGATCGACTGCCGTTGATCGATGCTGGGGATACACAAGCGATGAGCAACAATTCCGCCGGGCATGCTCCCTGGCGCACACTCTATACCGGCCAGGCTTTTGCCTCGGCAGAAACGCACGAGCGCTCGATGCTGGACCTGTTCCGCAGCGCGGTCAGCCTTGCCCCGTCGAGGCCGGCGGTACTCTACTTTGACGGCGCACTGTCCTACGCGGAACTCGACAACTTGAGCGATGCGCTCGCCCACCGTCTGGCTGCTCTGGGCTTTACGGCCGGGGACCGGCTCGGGCTCTTCATGCAGAACATTCCGCAGTTTCTCATTGGCATTCTGGCTGCCTGGAAATGCTGCGGCATTGCGGTTCCGCTCAGCCCCTTGAACCGCGCTCATGAGCTTGGCCGCATCCTCCCCGACTGCCGCCCGGCGGTCCTTCTTTCGCAGGACGACCTGGCCGAGCATCTTGAAGCCGCGATTGCGTTGATCCCAGGCTATAGCCCCGCAGTCCTCACCACGTCCGCCTTGCGATTGCAGGCCCGGTGTGACGAGCGGGTCCTCCCGAAATCGGCCACGGCTCAGGCAGCGGCGGACATGTTCGACTTTCTCGCTCAGGGTACACCGGCCGCGCCAAGCAGCGCCAAACCCGCGCCGCAGGCTCCGGCCTTCATCGTCTATACCTCGGGCACGACCGGCGAGCCCAAGGGCGCGATCATCACGCATGACAACGCGGCCTGGAACGCCGCCACGGTCCGGCACTGGTTCTCGCTTGCGCATGGGGACGGACCGGTTTTCGGCATGGCGCCGCTGTTCCACATCACTGGATTGATCGGCGGGATCGGACTTTCATGGCAGCTGGCCGAACCGCTGATCCTAACCTATCGCTTCCGCCCGGACGTGGTGCTCGATGCCCTGCTCGAACACCGGCCCGGTTTCGTCGTCGGCGCCATCACGGCCTACATGGCGCTGATGAACAGCCCCGGCTCGACTGCTGACCATTATGCATCGTTCAAAGCGATGGTTTCGGGCGGCGCCGCGACGCCGCCTGCAGTGCTGGAAGCGTTCCGCGTCCACAGCGGCCACACCCTTCATAACGGCTACGGTCTGACGGAAACCGCAGCCGGGGTGACAACGGTACCCCACGGCGTGGCAGCACCGGTCGATCCCGCAAGCGGTGCACTCTCCGTCGGCGTGCCAGTCTACGATGCAGGTGCCTGGATTGCGGACGACGATGGCCGCGCGTTGGCGCCGGGGGAGATCGGCGAGATCGTCCTCACCGGACGCAGCGTTTCACCCGGCTACTGGAACAAGCCGGAAGCCACCGCAGAGGCGATGAAAGCCGATGGCTTCCGGACCGGCGACGTCGGGTTCATGGATAGCGAGGGATGGGTCTATGTCGTCGATCGCAAGAAGGACATGATCAACGCGTCGGGCTTCAAGATCTGGCCGCGCGAAGTCGAAGATGCGCTCTATACGCACCCCGCCATCCGCGAGGCCGCCGTTGTCGGCGTGCCTGATCCCTATCGCGGCGAAACCGTGTGCGCTGTCATCAGCCTCAAGGCAGGGCAAACGCTTGAACCGGACGCACTCATTGCCTGGTGCCGCGCCCGGATGGCCGCCTACAAGCTGCCATCCGAGGTCGTGGTGATGGACGATTTACCGAAGAATCCGGCCGGCAAGATCCTGCGCCGCGAATTGCGGGATTGAGGCTCGGCTCAGGGCGCTGCGTGCAACGCTCTGCGCCCACGCCAACCAACCGTGTTCCTCAGAAGATGTTGGCCAGACTGACCTCGACCGCCGTCGCCCCGCCATCTGCCGCGAGCACGGCGCCGGTGATGAAGGAGGCCTCATAGGAGGCCAGAAAGGCGATGATCCCGGCAATCTCTTCCGGCTGCGCGATCCGGCCCAGCGGCAGGGGCTTCGTCAGCCGCGACTGAACTTCTTCGGATGACAGGCCGGTTATCCCGGCAAAGGCCCCGAACATGCGTTCGGTGAGTTTCGAATGGCACAGGCCCGGTGCGATCGCGTTGCAGCGGATGCCGTAGGGGCCGTTGTCGATCGCGATCGAGCGGTTCAAACCCAGCAGGCCAGCCTTGGCGGTGGCGTAGGCCGCGTTCTGGGCCGAGCCGACAAGCCCGCCAATCGATGAGAGCAGCACAATCGCCCCGCCGCCGCCGGACTCGCGCATCAGCGGAAGGGCCGCACGCGATGCCAGCAAGGCTCCATCCAGATTGATCGAGAGCACCTTGCGCCATGCTTCAAAATCAACGTGCTCTGCGCCGCCGACGGTTTCGAAACCGGCCGCCGTCACCAGCACGTCGAGCCGTCCATACACGCTCTTTGCAAAGGCAACTGCCTGTTCCAGCGTCGCCCCTTCGGCAGCGTCACCCACGATCACTTCCGCCTTGGTTTCCTCACGCACTGTATCAAGACCGACCGGATCGAGATCGACGAGAACCAGCTGCGCTCCCTCGGCGAACAGGCGCCTCGCCGTCGCCGCCCCGATCCCGGATGCGGCTCCGGTCACGAGGGCAACCTTGCCTGCAAAGCGCTGCGTGGTGAGTTCGATGGTCATGCTGCTTCTCCTGCGGCTACTTGGCGATTGCGCTTTCAGCGAAAGTGATAATGGCAGTCCCGCCGCTGAAGCTTCTTTTTGGCGTCACGGGCAGTATCCTGAGGATAGATGCGCTTGCCTTGCGCAAACCGTATCCCGGATAGTCCTGCCTGCCCGCACCGGCTTGTCCTCAGACATGATGACGTTCACCCGCGCCATCATCGCGCGGTAATGCCGCCATCGACCATGTATGCCGCGCCGGTGATACCTCCGGTGCCGAGCAAGAACACGACCGTCTCAGCCACTTCCTCCGCCGTAACGAGGCGGCGCAGCGGATGGCTGGCGGCGATCTGGTCCCAGATCGCCGGATCGGGAATGCCGGCCAGGGTCATCGGTGTCTTGACGAAACTCGGGCAGACGGCGTTGCAGCGGATGCCATGCACGCCATAGTCGAGCGCGCACGACTTGGTCAGCCCGATCACCCCATGCTTGGAGGCGATATAGGCAGGCAGCGCTTCCTCGGCAGCCACCCCGGCGACCGAGGCCATGTTGACGATGGCGCCGCCGCCGCGGGCGATGAGGTGCGGCAATTGCGCTTTCAAGCTGTTGAACACGCCGGTCAGGTTGATGCTGATCGTGCGGTCCCAGTTCTCTGTCGTGCACGCGGTGATAGGACCGAACTGCCCCCCAACGCCTGCGTTGTTCACGGCGCCATCAAGCCCGCCAAAGTCGGCCACGACAGCCTCGCAAGTCCGCTCCATGTCCTCGCTGAGAGCGACATCGGCCACATAAGACCGGCTGCCCGGGACACTTGCAGCGGTTCTGGCCGCCGCATCGCCATTGGCATCGACGATCGCGACGCGCGCACCGTCCTGCGCCAGCCTTTGCACGATGGCCTCCCCCAGCCCCATCGCGCCACCTGTCACGAGGATCACTTTGTCCTTCAGCATCAAACCTGCTCCCTGTCGAAAAGGAATGCCGTCGCTGGCTCAGCCCAGCGCCGAAATGGCCGCGAGTTGGTCTGCTCCGCGCCGCGCCCGGCCCGCATGGAACTTCGCCCTGCCCGCAAGGTCGCCGAGCAGAAATCCGCCCAAGGCGCGGAGGCGTTCATGGACGGGAATAGTGCCGTCCGTCGCCGCAATCCGTGCCGCGCCCCAGGCCTGCGCTGCGGTGATGCTGAGGTCGAGCAAGGCCGTTGCACCAGCCTCCGCCTCGTGCGGGTGATCTTCTAGCGCCATCAGGTGCGTCGCCGTCTCTTCGAGCAGGCTGAAAACTGCGCGGGCCTCGCCTGCCAGCTGGTCCCGTCCGGCTGCAGCCAGCGCCGCAGCGTCTGCTTCCGCCTGACGCAGAAATGCGTCGAGCCCGGCCCGCCGATCCTTCCACAAGCGGCGATGGAGGAGGTCCAGCGCCTGCATGCCGGACGTGCCCTCGAAGATGGTCAGGACCCGCGCATCGCGCAGGATCTGTTCGGCGGGCCAGTCGGCCGTATAGCCAGCGCCGCCCAGAACTTGAATGGCCGTGCTTGACGTGTTGAACGCCAGCTCACCGCCCATGGTCTTCACGATCGGAAGCAGCCACTGCGCAAGGGCTGCGCTTTCAGCGCGCCGCGCGGGGTCGCTCTCCACCCGGGCCAGATCGGCTTCGACCGCAGCGGCATAGATCACGGCGCGGCCTACCTCGACCTCGGCCTGCACGCCCAGCACCATTCGCTGGACGTCGGCATGTTCGATGATCGGTACGGGGCTCGGCCCTCGTCCGCCCTGCAGGCGTTCACGGGCATAAGACAGCGCGAGATCGGCGGCGGCGCTCGCCATGCCAAGGCCCATGCCGCCCACGGCCATACGCATGTTGGCGATCATCACGAACATCTGCGCCAGACCACGGCCTTCCTCGCCCAGCATCCAGCCCCGGGCACCTTCGAAGCCCATCGCGCAGGTTGGTGAAAGGTGCAGGCCAAGCTTGTGTTCGAGATTGCGGACAAACACACCATTGCGCTCGCCGTCGATCCGATCGGGCACGAGAAACAGCGAAAGCCCGCGCGACCCTTCGGTGCGCGCAAGGAGGCAGTGCCCGATGCGTTCCGTCAGATCGTGATCGCCGAACGAGATCCACTGCTTCTCGCCGGTGATCGACCAAGTGCCGTCACCCTGAGGCTTTGCAACCGTCCGCATGCGGCCCGCGTCCGAACCTGCACCCACCTCGGAAATGCAGATCGTCGCGCCCCATTCCCCGCACATCAGCTTCGGCAACCACTCGGCCTTAAGGGCGTCGCTGGCCCACGCATCGATCAGCCGCGCCGCCGATCGGATCGGCACAGGCAGCATGCCGAAAGCACAGCAATGGCGATCGAACACTTCCTGCGCAGCCACGGCGATGACCAACGGCAAGCCCTGCCCGCCATGTTCGCTGGGCATGTCCAGCGTCATCCACCCGCCCTGCGCAAAGTCCAGCCAAACCTGACGGTAAAGCGCGCTTGTTACGACCTCGCCGTCCACAACCCTCGGGGGCGCGTACTCACTGGTCGCATTCAGCGCCTCCAGCCGGTCCGCCGCTTGCGCTGCGGCTGATTCCAGAACGGCGTAGACCGTTTCCGCACTCGCCTCGGCAAACGAAGGCACCAGCTCGCGCAGACGAACCAGCCCCGGCAGCAAAGCGATCTGGGCTGCGAGCGGAGCCGTGTCGATCCGGGGAACGGATGCCCGGCTCATGCAGGATCGGCGACGTGCAGCACGAGCTTGCCCGGAGCCTTGCCGGTAAACATCGTCGGCAAGAGTTCGGGGGCCTTCTCGAAGCCCTCGTGGCGGTTCTCCTCGACGTGGATGCGGCCTTCCTGCACCCACTGCCCCAGTTGCATCGCAGCAGCCGGTATCTCGTCCGCGTAGAAGAACAGGAGAATGCCCTGCACGGTCAATTGGTGCGTGCAGATGCGCATGTAGTTGGTGGGGCCCTGCACCTTCACGTCGGTGTAGCCCTGAGACATCGCGCCGCAGATCAGGATTCGGCCCTTGGGTGCCATATGCAGAAACAGCGTATCGAGCATGTCGCCGCCGACGTTGTCGAAATAGGCATCCACACCGCCCGGGACGAGCTCGGCCAAACGTGCGCCGACATCTTCGTTTTGATAATCAATCGCTGCATCGCATCCGGCATGTTCCACGATCCAGCGACACTTGTCGGGGCCGCCAGCGATCCCGATGACCCGGGCTCCCAGCAGTTTGGCGATCTGGCAGGCCAGTGAGCCAGTCGCCCCTGTCGCCGCCGAGATCACCACGGTATCGCCTGCCTTGACTTTCAGCCCGTCGGTCACGCCAAAATAAGCGGTGAGCCCGCCGACCCCGAAAACGCCGAGATTCCAGGACAAGGGATAGGGGGCGTCTGGCAAATGGCGCAGCGGCATCGGCCCATCGGCGCGCATAACGGCATAGTCCTGCCAGGCCATGAACCCTTCGACGATCTGACCGGGCTGGTAGGCCGGGTTCTGCGTCGCAACCACTTGGCCGATCCCCCCGCAACGCATCGGTTCGCCGGGCATGATGGGATCCATGTAGCCGCCATCGTCGGTCAACCAGATACGCTGGCTGGCATCGTATCCGAAGAACAGCGTGCGCACGAGCACGTCACCATCCGTAAGTTCCGGCAAGGTACCTACGACCAGATCAAAATCGTCGGGCCGGACATCGCCTTGCGGGCGGCGGTTGAGAATCCACTGGCGGTTGGGCGTGTCGGGAGAGAGCGTCATGGGAAATTGTCCTCAACGGGGTTTCAGATCTTGCGGCCGACGGCAGACCGGTAGCGTACGCACCGGACTGATTTCGCGGGGCTGCTCCAAAGCGTTTGGCGCACAGGTCGGCGAAAGGGAGTTATCCCGACCCCGGCGGAATGGATTTCAGGGACCATCGCAACGCCTCCAATCCGCACAGCACGGCGCCCCCAGCTTGCGGGGTGCGCCTGCTCCTCTCCCGGATCGCCATCTTGCAAATCCGGTGGACGAAATGCGCGCGCAGCTGTCGGAGTGCTCCCCCCCATGTCGAGGGGGGGAGGCCGTGCAGGTTGATTGCGACGTGGACATCGCCCAAGCCCCCTCGTCTTGGTAAGGAGCCATGATGGACAAGGGTGCGGATTCGGGCGTGAGGGGGCCACCGAAAGCGGCGGAACGCATGAATATGCGCAGCCTGACCGACCAGTCTTCGTCCCTGAAGACCCTGCCGCCACGCTCGCCACCAAGCTTTCTGGTGCGCGGACACCTCTCGCTCGAGCGGATGCTGGTTGCCGGCATGCACGTGATCGAGATCTGCGCGCCACATGGCTTCGGAAAGACCAGCCAGTTGGCGCAGTGGTACCGGGAGGCGCTCGTATCGGGTCGCCAGGCCATGTGGCTTTCCATCGATGCGCGCGATGATGCCGCGAAAGTCGTCACCTGCCTCGCCGATGCTGCCGCACGGCTGAGCCGCAGAGACGCTTTCTCGCCAGCCTTCCTCGCCTGGGTTGCAAGCTGCGCCGATCCGCAGCAGGCGATTACGGCCTGGCTCGCGGAAACAGCACAGATGCCGGGAGAAACGATCCTCCTCCTGGACGATGCAGATCAGGCCTCATCGCAAGCTAGACCGGCCATCGAATACCTGATCGCGAACGCACCAGCGAACCTGCGCATTGCGGTCAGCTTGCGGCCTAACGGGACCTTCGCCGATTCCGGCCTTCTCGCCAGCATCCCCATGATGCGGATCACGGCTCGTGAACTGCGCCTTGGTGAGGAGGAGACCGTCCGCCTGGTCCGGCAAATTGCAGAAATCGGTATGCAGGGCGAGGATCTCGATCAGTTCGCAATAGAACTGCACCGTCATGCCGCCGGTTGGCCGCTTGGCGTGCGCCTCGGCATCGCAGCCCGGTTGCGCAGTCCGGATGGTGCTTCCGATGCCCGCAATATGGCCGATATCGGCAACTACATGCTTTCGCAGGTGGTTGATCGCCAGCCCCGCGATGTGGCGATCATGCTGACATACGCCGCGCACCTCGATCCAATTCACCCTGGCCTTCTCGCGACCGTGTTTGGCGTCGACGATGCAGGAGAAACTCTTGCACGACTGGCGGCAGAAACGCCGATCGTCGTAGGCGATGAGTTGGGCGGCTGGTTCCACCTCCACCCATCAGCCCGAGAAGCCCTTGTCGGGCGGCAAGCCGGGCTTCCACCCGAAGAATTGCGCGAGAACGCGTCAAAGGCCTCCAACTGGTATGCGCAGCACGGCCTGCTTGAGGAAGCAGCCAATCAGGCGGAAATGGCGGGGGATACCCAGCGCGCAGTCGAGCTGGCCGAAGCAAGTCTGCGGCGCCTGATCGATCTGGGTCGAAACGCGGAAATCGTGGCATGGCTTGGCCGCATGGCACCGGCGGAGATCGAGAATCGTCCTCGCTTCTGGGCTCCAGCGGGTTGGGCACTCGCCAACACCAATCGCCGGGAGGAAGCGCGGTCTTTTGCCGAAGCGATCCGAAAGAACCCGGCGGCCGGCGAATTGGAACGGTACGAAGCCGATCTGATCCTGTCTGCGACGTCTGCCCACAACGACGATCATGACAATTGGGATCTGCTCCCACAACGCTGGCCGGCACCTCCGCACGATGCCGAACCATCGCAGATAGTCATCCATTCGGTGTCGTTGTCACATCGGGCAATCCTTTCAGGGAGCCCCGAAACCGGCCGACAATGCTTGCAGATGCCCCAGACCGCCAGGAACATGTCCAGACCAGTTGCACCGGTATCGTCGAGTTTCGCCGAAGCTCTGCGTGGTCTCAGCTATCTGTGGGAAGGCAAGCCGCTCACGGCTGCGAACTTGCTGCGTCAGGGATTGGCCAGCGCCGAGGCAAGCATGGACCGCCGTTCGCGTGCGGCCCTTACTCTTGCTGCACTGCTGGCAGAAGCCGCACTGGCAAGCGGCGATACGGCCGAGGCCGCCCGCGTTCTGTCCCAGCGCAGCCTTATCATCAACCGCGAGTGCATTCCCGAAGCGGTCATCGCATCCTGCACCACGCTTGCAGAGCTTGCCTGCGAAGAAGGCCGGCAAGACCGTGCGAGCGACCGTATTTCGTCCTTGATGGAAGAGGGTCTGGCGCGTGGGAGCCCGCGTATGCAGGCCGCTGCCCTTAACGCTTCGGCACGCCTCAACGCTCGCTATGGCCGCCTGCATACCGCAGGCCATGATGCAGACCGCTTGGAGGAACTGTGCGCGCGCTTGCCCGCCACCGTTCACCCCGCAATCCGCAGCTTTTGCGAGGTTCAGGCCCACCTCGCCCGTGCGACCGCCAATTGCGCTGCAGGCAACACTGCGCAGCTGGAGAGTGCGGAAACTGCCGCCACTTTGGCACTGGATGCAGCAAACAGGCTGCAACGCGGGGCCGATGCAGCGCGTGCGTTTTTTCTCAGGGCGAAAGCGAGAGACAGGCTCAACAACGCTGGGTCCTCGGCAGACCTGGCCGAAGCCAAGAGCATTTGCGCAGCAGCAGGTCTGGTGCGCCTTCTGTCGGAGTTCATGCCGGCAGCGGAGCACTCATCATCGCCTGTCGTCGCGCCACCTCAGGCGCGCTCGCCACAGTCTCCTCCCGCTCGGCCAAATGGAGGGCTGCTGACCCCGCGTGAGTACGACGTCGTGTGCCATCTGGCCAATCACATGAGCAACAAGGAAATCGCCATGGCGATGGGTGTGGGGGAAGAGACCGTGAAGTGGCACATCAAGAACCTCTTCCTGAAACTGGATGGTGGCGATCGCAAGACCGTTGTGCGCCGGGCCCGCATGCTGGGCATCCTCTGAGGGCTCTCTGCGGTCAGGCCTGATCGGCTCCAAATCCCCCCATGAAGAAGCCGACAATTCGCTCGGCTTCAAGGGCATGGTCCTCATCGGTCTCGCGGTTCCCGATCCCATATAGCGTGGGCTGGAATCGTCCCGAAAGGCACATCGAGGTGATGTAGCGCGCGGCCACTGCAGCATCGCACGGACTCAACTCTCCACGCCCGGAAGCGTCAGCAATTGCCTCGGTCAAAAGTCCGTTCACCAGCGCTGGTCCGCGGCCAAAAAATATCTCTCCGAGCTCGGGAAACCTGGCCGCCTCACCGATCACGAGTCGATGCAGCGCGACCGCATCGTCGCTGTTGAGCATCTCCATGTAGGCAACGCAAAAGTCAGTCAGCACAGCCCTGATCGGCCCTCCGCGCCGCAGCACGTCAAGGAGGTTCTCGCGAAATGCGGACGTCTCGCGATCCAGCACGGCCTCGAACAGTTCTGCTTTCGAGCGGAAGTGGCGCCAGAGTGTCGCCTTCGATCCGCCGACTTCGGCCGCAATCGCCGAGAGCGATATCTCGGCATAGCCCTTTTCCAGAAAGGCCCTCGCCGCAACCGCCAGAATCGCCTCGCGGCGAGCCCCCTTGCGCAGCTGCTTCGGTTTGGCAGTCTCATTCACAATCCATCATCCTTGCGTCTTTGCTGGCCGCCGCGGTGGCTGCGCCCAAGCTGGCGCATCCCGATCATAACTGTACCGCATGGTTTCGTTATCTTGATATCCCTAAGCAGAATGGGTAAACGATACCAGACAGTACAGAAAATGATTCGCCGCGCCATGCGGCATGGAGGAGATGCTCGGTGCCCCAGGAGTTCCGCTTCCGTCCGTTTGCCGCCCCTCGCCGCACTCTTGCTGTTTCGCTTGGAGCTGCCGTGTTCACGCTGGCTGGCATCGCGTCCGCCACCACCACGGCAGAGCCGGCTGCACCGCGCGCGCCCGAAGCAATCTACCAATCAAGCTGCAAATTCTGTCACGGCCATCAGATTGCCCCGGGGATCAGGGTTGCACCAGACCTGCTCGGGCGGGCGCTTGATCCGCAGTCGATCACCTATTTCGTCCGCAACGGACCGCGCGGGATGCTTGCCTTCCGCAAGGCAGACATTTCGGATCGGGAGCTTGAGGCGCTGGCAAAATGGATCGCTTCGAGCCCTGCACCTGCCGGACAAGTCAAGTCATGAAGGGCGATCGGCGCGATTTCATGAAGGGCGCGGCCCTCGCGGTCACGCTTGCTGCAAGTCCCATCCCGCTGGCGCAGGCTTCGGTCCGAAAGGTTCTTGTCATCGGATCAGGCCTTGGCTTCGATAGAGCATTTGCAAGCGGCGCTGCGGCCGGGATCACCTCTGTGAATCCGGCCTCTCCCGATTTCCATGCCGCACTGGTGGAGCAATTGCGCGCCGGGCGCGGGCAACTGGTCCTTGCGCTCGTCGAACCCCGGCTTGCCCTGCTGCTGGAAGAGGCCGCGATGGACAGCCGCTTTGGCATCAGACAGCGCCAAGCCGTCCAGGCACCCTTGCATGAAGACCAGAGTGCCTGGGCCTTCAATCTTGGCCACACGCTTGCCAGCGGCTTGCCGCTGATCTCCGCCACCAGCGCCGAAAACCAGCACGGCGCGCGCCTTGTCGCGCTTGCGCTGCGCTGAATTCGAAGGACCCTGCGATGCCCACCCAAGCGACTTTGCCGCACGGCGTTTCGAAATCCGCCTTTGAAGCGGCCCTGCGCGAATATCGTGCCATTGTCGGCGATGACAACGTCATCGCCGATGTGGAGCAGCTTGCGCCCTATGCCCGCCTGATGGTGCCCGACGAGACCGCGCACCATCAGCCCTGCGGCGCGATCTCGGCCGGCTCGGTTGAAGACATCCAGAAGATCCTCGCGGTCAGCAACAAGTACCGCATCCCGTTGTGGACCATCTCTGCCGGGCGCAACTTCGGCTATGGCGAGGCGGCTCCCGCCACCCCGGGTCAGATGGTGCTCGATCTCAAGCGGATGAACCGGATCATCGAGATCGACCCCGAACTGGGAACAGCGCTGGTCGAACCCGGCGTGACATTCAAGCAGATCGACGATTACCTCAAAGAGCACAACCTGCCCTACTGGATCAACAAGCCCGCGCCCGCACCAATTGTCGGCCCGGTCGGCTGGACGCTTGAGCGCGGCATGGGATACACCCGCTATCAGGAGCAGGCACAGAATTTCTCTGGCATGGAAGTGGTGCTGGCTGATGGATCGGTTGTGCGCACCGCGATGGGTGGCCCCAAAGGTTCCAAGTCATGGCAATGTTACCGCTGGGGCTACGGCCCATGGGTCGACGGGCTGTTCCTGCAATCAAACTTCGGCATCGTGACCAAGCTCGGCCTCTGGCTGATGAAAAAGCCTGCGGCGCACACGACCTGGGTGGCCGGTTTCGACAATGAAAAGGACGCGTTCAAGGCCATCGACGTGATTCGCGATCTGCGCATGGATGGCGTGGTCGATACCGCTATGCTGTTCCACATGGGCTATGGCATCGCCCTCACGCAAAAGCGCGCCGATTTCTACAAAGGCCCGGGTGCGGTGCCTGATGCTTTGTGGGAGGGCGTTGCCAAGCAGGTCAATATCCCGCTGTGGAGCGCCTGCGGCACGCTTTATGGCAGCAGGGAGCAGGTCGACCTAAACCTCGGCGTGGTCAAGGCGGCGATGGAGAAGATCGGCGCCCGTTTCCAGCGCGAGGAGGAAGTCACCGGCGCCGGTGTCCTGATGCTGAACAACATGAGGATGCTCGGGACCGACAAGCTCTCGCTCGAAGACTTTGCCATCTTCAACTATCGCGGCGCTGGTGGTGCATGGTTCGCCCCGGTCATCCCGGCCAGGTCGGCAGACGCCGAAGCAGTCTACCGCCTGATGCGCAGCGTGCTTGACAAGCACGGCTTCGATTTCTTCGGCGGCTACATCGGCGGCTATAGCGGGCGGCATTTCGATGCGGCGTCCCTGCTACTGTTTGATCGCGATAACCCCGAAGAGCTGGCCCAGGCGAAGGCCTGCTACAACGAGATCGTCGATGTGGCCGCGCAGGCCGGATATGCGGTCTACCGCGCCGGCACACCAGTAATGGACAAAGTGGCAGCCCAATATGGCGAACCACAAAGGGCGCTCAACCGGCGGCTGAAGCAGGCGCTGGATCCAAACCACATCCTCGCCCCCGGCAAATCGGGAATCCATTGAGCGGCCATGTCGAGCAACTGAGTGGTTGCAGGCCAGAATGCTCGGCCGACGTTACGGCAACCTGATCGCAATGCGGTCGATTGCTTGCCCAGACTGGCAGCGAGCGGCTGCACCAGCAGCCAAGATCATAGCATCTCCTCCCCCTCGCAGCCGCAAAGCCAGCCGAGAGGGGAAGCCGCGTCACAGATCCGGTGTGGGCATCAGTCCCATGAGGCTTCGCCCGTAGTTCTGCAGCATGGTATCATAGTCCGAGCCGGTGTGCAGCCGCGCCGCATGGCCATCGCGCCAGTAGCGCTGCATCGGATTGAAATCGGCAATCGCGCTCGATCCTGCGCCCTCGAACAAGCGGTCGATGACCCTGACCGCGCGGTCCGTCACAAAGGCGAACTTGGAGGTGAACCCGAAGAAGATCTCGTCGTCCACGCGCTTCCCTTCCACGCCTATGGCCTGCAGTTCATCGAGCAGGTGGCGGAAATAGATGGTGATCGCTTCGAGTTCGTGGACCGATTCCGCAAGCCGCATGTAGCCCGCCGGATTGAGCACGCCTTGCGCACCGGTATAGGCGTTCTTGCGCGTCTGCTGCCGCTTCTTGAACTCGGCCATCATCCCGTCGGCACAGCCCAGCGCAATCGCGGGCAGGAAGGTCGAGAAAATCAGCGTGTAGGGTGTCCGGGTCAGCCAGCTGTCGACCGTCTCAGCGCCCCGGGTAATGCCAAAGTTCATCGAGGCGAGGCCTTCGAGGCGATGCTGGGCCACGAAGACGTTATCAAACACGAGATCCTTCGACCCACTCCCGCGCTGGCCGGTCGAATACCACGTATCGTCGATCGTGTACTCGCTGCGGTGAGCGAAGAACATGAAATCGTTGTACCGCCGCCCCGCAAAGCGAGCGTCGGAGACATCGGGAACCTTGATCCCGACCAGCGCCCATTCGGCATGATCGCATCCACTCGCCCAACGTCCCTTGCCGCTGACCATGATCCCGCCATCAGTCAGCGTCGCCTTCATCTGCGGCGAGCCCGACGAGCAGATGATGGTATCGGGCCCGGTTGCCCAGATTTCGTCCTGCACCCGCTGGTCGAAGAGCCCGACCGCAGCCGGGTGGGTATTGAGCACGCCAGTCACCCAGCCCGTCGCCGGACAGGCCTGGGTCAGGGCGCGGATGCCGTCGCAATAGTCCCAGAGATCGCGTTCACCGCCCCCCTTCACCGCCGGCACATAGGCGCGCACGAAGCCGAGCTTGCGAATGATGTCGATGTTCTCGGCCGGAACCATGCGGGCCTTCTCGGTCGAGGGAGACCGCTTCGCGATTTCCGCGAGGTAGGGTTGCACGAGCTCGGACAAAGTCTGGCGCTGCTCGGGCCGCACCGGCATTTTCAACTGGGTTGCCATGATACTCTCCTGAAGATCGGCCAATTCCGCTGAGGGATCACGCCGCGAGGCGGGCGATCACGGAGTGCGCATTCGCCATGATTGTGGCGGCATCCTCCGGGCGCTGGCGCAATCCTTCGGCGCGAATGAACGTCACGTCGAAGATGCCGATGAAGCCGAGCAGCGTGCGCAGCAGCGGCTCCTGGAAATCGAACGAAGCAGCCGGGCCATCGGTATAGTCCCCGCCCCGGGCGAGCACGACGAAGGCCTTCTTGCCAAAAAGCAGGCCCTTAGAAACGCCCGGTGCAGTATACTTGAACGTCCGCCCCGCAACGATCACGTGGTCGAACCAGACCTTAAGCTGGCTGGAAATCGTGAAATTGATCATCGGCGCCCCGATCACCAGCACATCTGCGCGTTCAAGCTGGGTAATCAGGCGATCGCACAGCCCCATGCGCTCGATCATCTCGGGCGAACGGGCATCATCACCCGCGGTGGCGGCCTGCATCAGCAGCGGGCCGAAATGCGGGACTTCATCGGTGGCCAGATCAAGCGTCTCGACCTGGACATTGGCGTGCGAGCCCACCCAGGTTTCAACAAAGCGCTCCGAGAGATCACGCGTGACCGAGGTGGCAGAGTTCGGACTGGAATGAATTTGCAGCAGCGTCGGCATCACCGTTCTCCCCTTTTTTCTATTGGAGGAGATCTACCGCAGCCCAGTATGTTCTAAAAATCGATATATCGGAGCTTGAACATCGGATTATCAGATGGATCGGTGTCATTCTGGCCCGCGCCCGGAACGGCAAACGGGCCAGGTTTCCTCGGCCCGCCATCAAGCCCGGATTTTGCCGATCAGAAGTTGAACCGCAGTTCCACCCCGATCTCGCGCGGCCGGCCCGGGTCCTTCACACGCATGCCAACGGTAAGGCCGGTATCAAAAGCCGTTTCGTTGAGAAGGTAGAAGGCATTTGTCAGGTTGTTGCCGAACACTGCCAGGCTCCACCGGTCATGCGGAGCGGTATACTGGATACGGCCGTTGAGCAGTCCGTATGACGGCACAAGCGGTGCAATGTCTTCCGCCAGAGTCTTCTGCCGGTCGGTCCAGGCATAGTCCAGATTGGTCGTCATCGAACCGCCATTGCCCAGCGGCAGGACATGCCGTGCGCCGATCGTGTACTTGAACTCCGGCGCACGGGCGAGCGGCGTGTTCAGATTGATGTAGTTGCGTATCTGCGGGGCACCGACTGGGAGGATCGGCGGCTGCGGCTGCGGCCCGGTGAAGAAGTTCGGATTGGTGATGAACCCGTTCGGGAACGTCACGCGGATGTTCGGATCAAGCCGGGTGTAGCGGGCATCAAGATAGCTGAAGCTTCCCGACAGAACGAGATTGCTGGTGACCGCAAACTTGGATTCCAGTTCGACACCGCGGATCCGGGCATCGCCCGCGTTCGAGGTGAAGATATTGGGAACCGTGCCCGGCTCGAGGAACTGGATGTCCTTCCAGTTGGTCTGGAAGATTGTCGGGTTGAAGCGCAGCCGGCCGTCGAGGGCCTCGATCCTCGTGCCGATTTCATAAGTCCATGCCGTTTCCGGACGGAACGGCACCGCCAGACGGTTTCCAGCCTCCGGGTCGGTCACGAAGTCGCGGCTGATCGAGAAACCGCCGGCCCGGAAGCCTTTGGACGCCTTCGCAAACACGAACACGTGATCGGTGGCCTGGTAGTTCACACCGAAATAGGGCGACCAGTCGGTGAACTTGTTCCGCTCTGTGCCAAACGTCTGCGGGATCGGGGCTGCGCCCGGCAGGACGAGGAAAGCACCCCGGATGCCGGCCGTGATCTTTTCGCTGGTATAGCGAAGGCCGGCCGCGAAAGAGAGCTGCTTGGTCAGATCGAACGAGGCCTGACCGTAGGCGGCATAGGACTTGACGTTGTAGACCGAAGTACCGACCGATCGGTCGATCGGGAAGAATCCGATCCCGATCGGCTGGATGTGATCGACGTTGCTATCAAAATAGAACCCGCCCAGCGTGAAGTCGAGCCGCCCATCGATAGCCGAGCCGGCCAGTTGGATTTCCTGCGTAAAGGACTTGTTCCGATCCTGGTTTTCGACCGCGAGCAGGGGCTGCGGCGTCGTGTCGAAATCGACCTTGATCAGGCTGTTGGTGATCGAGTGCGAGGTGATCGACTTGATCTTCAGATTATCGGAAAGTTCGTAGGCAATGACGCCCTCGACGATCGTCGTGTCGATGTTCGATGAATCAGGGGCGTTGAACCCGCTGTTGGCAAACTGGCCCGGCTTCAGGCTGGGCGAAAGGTTGGCATCGGTGAAGCCGAAACGCGGTGCGGTCGGAGCAAAGAAATCGCGGAAGGCATTGGCCAATGCGACGAACTGGGCGTTGTTGTTGTAATGGGTCAGCAAAACCGGGCGGCCATTGGCCTCGACTTTGCCGTATTCGAACTTGAGGTCGATCTGGAGCTTGTCGTCGGGAGCCCAGCGAGCGCGCACGCGGGCAATCTTAGACTCGGTTGCGCCGCGATCGATCTTGTTGAGATTGTCACGAACATAGCCGTCGAGCGAATTGTACTGGCCAGCCACGCGAATGGCGAGGGTATCGGTCAATGGCACGTTCAACGCACCGCTGACATCCTTGCGGTTGAAACTGCCGAGTGCGCCCTTCAGGTAGCCGCCGAAATCCTTCGTGGGCGCCTTCGTGACATACTGGATCGCACCGGCAATCGTGTTCCGGCCAAACAACGTGCCCTGCGGCCCGCGGAGCACCTCGATCCGCTCGACGTCCATCAGGCCGAGAATATTACCGAAGCCCGAAGCGTAGAACATGTCATCGATATAGGTGCCGACGGCCTGCGAGGAATCGTTGGCATCGACGCCCATGCCGCGAAGCGAGATCGCCCCGAAGGAGCTACCAAAGCCGGGGCGGTTGCCGATCGACAGGCTTGGTACATAGGAGCTGACGTTTTGCAGCGTATCGACGTTGCGGGTCGCAAGGTCTTTGCCGGAGATCGACGTCACGGCAATCGGCGTCGACTGGAGATTGGTCTCGCCACTCCGGGTAGCGGTGACGATGATTTCTTCAAGTCCGGCAGCCGGAGCTGCTTGTTCCTGCGCATGGGCTCCGCTTGCCATCGCAATCGACGAGACTGCCGCCAGGAGCACAGCGCCCCGCTTCGTTCCAATCATGCGCATCAGATTCCTCCCTCCAGATAACCGGTGTCGGGGCCAGCGCGGCATTCCGCGGACCCATCCCGTTCTTGCATCGGTAGATAGTGGCAATTCGCCGGTTGAAGCGTCCTCAGACCTGAGGACAGGCGGCCTCGAGGGTCCGTGCGAAATTCATCGCGTTGTTGGGGATCTGGGCGGGATAGCCAGCGAGGCTCGACGCATGAAGCGAGCTGCTGGGATATTGGCTGCAGGCTGACCTCGAAACAAAGCTTGCGCGGGGCAAGTGGTGAAATTATTGCTATGTAATATAGCAAACTAGGATCAAGAGGACGGCATGGACTTTACCCGCATCAATCCCCTAACCGGCGAAGTTGCTTCGTCTGCAGCCGCCATGAAGGCCAGTGACATTCCCGCCATTGCCGCCCGCGCGGCTGCCGCATTTCCGGCATGGGCTGCAACCGGCCCGAACGCCCGGCGCGCAGTTCTGCAGAAAGCCGCCGCTGCGCTTGAAGACAAGAAGGACCAGTTTGTTGCTGCCATGATGGCAGAAACCGGATCAACGGCGGGTTGGGCCCTATTCAACCTTGGTCTGGCCGCGGGGATCGTGCGCGAAGCCGCCGCCCTCACGACACAGATAACCGGTGAAGTCATCCCCAGCGACAAGCCCGGCTGCCTTTCCATGGCGCTGAAGGAGCCCGTCGGCGTCATCCTCGGCATCGCTCCCTGGAATGCCCCCATCATCCTCGGCGTGCGGGCCATCGCCGTGCCCCTCGCCTGCGGCAACGCGGTAATCCTCAAGGCCAGTGAAGCCTGCCCTCAGACGCACGCACTCATCATCGAAGCCTTTGTCGAGGCGGGTTTCCCCGATGGCGTCGTCAATGTCGTCACCAATGCGCCCAAGGATGCCGCCGATGTGGTCGGCGCGCTGATCGATGCGCCGGAGGTCAAGCGGATCAACTTCACTGGCAGCACAACGGTAGGCCGCATCATCGCCAAGCGCGCTGCCGAGCGTCTCAAGCCCTGCCTGCTCGAACTGGGCGGCAAGGCACCGCTGCTCGTGCTGGAAGATGCCGATCTGGATGAAGCGGTGAAGGCCGCCGCATTCGGTGCATTCATGAATCAGGGCCAGATCTGCATGAGCACCGAGCGGATCATCGTGGTCGATGCCGTGGCGGATGCATTTGCGCAGCGCTTTGCAGCCAAGGCGGCGACTCTCACCGCAGGTGATCCGCGCGAGGGCAATACGCCCCTTGGTGCCGTGGTCGATCAGAAGACCATCAGCCACGTGAACAGCCTGATCGATGATGCCACCTCAAAGGGCGCGACGATCATTGCCGGCGGCAAGGGTACCAGCGTGGTGATGTCGGCCACTGTCATCGATGGCGTGACATCTGCGATGAACCTCTACCGGGACGAGAGCTTCGGCCCCGTGGTGGCAATGATGCGCGCGCGTGACGCCGATCATGCCGTGGAACTGGCCAATGACACACAGTATGGCCTCTCGGCAGCCGTGTTCACCAAGGATATCGCCAAGGGCCTGACCATCGCACGCCGGATCCAGTCCGGCATCTGCCACATCAATGGCCCGACAGTTCACGATGAGGCGCAGATGCCGTTCGGCGGTGTCGGTGCTTCGGGTTACGGCCGGTTCGGCGGCAAGCAAGGCATCGACAGCTTCACCGAGACCCGCTGGATCACGGTCGAGACCCTGCCCGGCCATTTCCCGATCTGATAGGCCAATGCCTTCGCTCCGGGAAATCTGCGCGGATGCTCAATCCATCAGGGCCCGGAGCGCTGGCAGAAAATGGGGCCGATGGCGCGCGGGAATGCGTGCCATCAGGTCTTCCTCGAATTCCAGAACAACTCGGCGTATCGTTTCCAACTGTTCCAGCCCGTGCTGCGTCAGCACGACAGCCTGGGACTTGCGGTCGATCGGTTCACGCCGGATCAACTTGGCCGCCTCGAGCCGGTCCAGCAGCGGCGCCATGTTGGCACGCTGGATTTCAAGGACCTTGCCGATTTCGCTGGAGGTCATGTCGGTTCGTTCGCCGATCACCTGCAAGACTGCAGAGTCGGAGATCCTGAGGTCGATACCGGCGAGCCGACCGGCGAGATCGGCCATCATGGAATTGGCCGCGCGGCGCAGCGCATAACCCGGCAGGCCAGTCAGCCCAACATCCTTGGAGAACATCGCTTCAGAAGGTTTCATGCTCGCCCACAATGCTATGTTATATAGCAATATTATTCCGTCTTTCCATAATGTTCCTACACAAAACTGAAAGGGAATACCATGTCAGAACGTGCCGAAGCCGATACTGTATCCTACCTTGTCGAAAACCGCATCGCCTGGGTCTCGTTCAACCGCCCGGAAAAGCGCAACTGCATGAGCCCCAAGCTCAATCGCCAAATGCAGCGCGTGATCGATGAGCTTGAATTCCGCGACGATGTCGGCGTGCTGGTCCTCACCGGCGAGGGCACCTCCTGGTCCGCGGGAATGGACCTGAAGGAATACTTCCGCGAGAACGAGCAGAAGGGCATCGGCGCGATCCGCGGGGCGCAGCGCGAGGCTTACGACTGGTGGGAGCGTCTGCGCTGGTTCGAAAAGCCGACCATTGCGATGATCAACGGCTGGTGCTTCGGCGGTGCCTATGGGCCGCTGTTCGCCTGCGATCTCGCGGTTGCCGCTGAAGATGCGCAGTTCGGCCTTTCGGAGATCAATTGGGGGATCCTGCCCGGCGGCGGGGCCAGCAAGGTGATCGCCGAACTGACCGGCTTCCGCAACGCGATGTACCACGGCATGATGGGTGAGAATGTCGATGGCAGGAAGGCGGCGGAATGGGGCCTGGTCAATGAAGCGGTTCCCGCCGACCAGCTCAAGGCGCGGGTAACGGCCATCGCCGAAGTTCTGCTCGGCAAGAACCCCGATGCCTTGCGCGCGACCAAGTGGGCGATCCGCCGCGTTCGCGAGATGACCTATGACAACGCCGAGGACTACCTGATCCGCGCGCAGGAAGCCGCCAACTCGTTCGACGGCGAAGGTCGCAAGGAAGCGACGCGCCAGTTCATCGACGAAAAGACCTTCAAGCCCGGCCTTGGCGCTTATGACCTAAGCCGGACCAGCAAGGCATAACGGCAAGTCAGGCAAAGCCTCAGGCGCGGAGCGTATCCCAGATCAGACCGGCGTGATCGTTCCGGTCCGGTCTGGGAACATCGCGGTCCGCAAGCGATCAGGCGCTTGAAACTGGCGGCCCTGCCGCTTCAGATCGAATTGATATCGACCACGGTAGGGATGGTGTCGTTGAGCAGGGTGACCTTCTTGCGCGCGATGAGCCACGCGCTGTCCTGCCGCACCAGTCGGTACTCGTATCTCCCGAAGAAGCAGTCGCTGCGGTTCATCCGCACATCATAGCGGTGGCAGGTGAAGGCGGCTGATACCGTGGCTGCGTCCTCGGCTGCATCCATGACCATGACATTGGTCACCTGATGCACCACGCGCGGCAGGGGGGATGACGCGGTGGAGAGCCCCGAAGTGAGGCGCATGACCCGGTCCTCCAGATTGCGCCGCCCCTTGTAGTAGATCAGCGAGAGCTCGCGGTCCGGGTCTTGCGTCGTGGTCGTTTCGTCGCGCCACGCGGGCATCCAGAATTCGACATCGGGGGTGAACAGCTCCAGCCATTCGGAAAAGTGCTGCGTGTCGATCAGCAGCGCCTCGCGGTAGAGCAGGTCTTCGGCCTCGGCGCGGGTCAGCGGCGCGCTCATGCCGCGTCTCCTCCGGCCATGCGCTGCGCCCACGCGCGGTAGTAGCTGTGGAACAACGTCTCGTCGCAAAGCTGTGCGTCCGCCAGAACGCTGCGTTCGGGAGCCATTCCTAGCAGGTCGGAGAAGCGGTTGCCGCCTTCCACTGTCGCCGTCATGCCCCGGGCATAGCCCTGCAGCCACGGCTCCACCGCGCCGGCATAGCCGATCTGGCAGTTCTCGTAGGACACGGTGTCGTCCGGCGTCGCCATACCGGTCGGGTTGAAGAAGTCCTCGTACTGGCGGATGCGCTGGCGGCGCGCGGCAGCGCTTTCGCCCTTGGGCGCGATGCACCAGGTGCGCATTTCGGTGAGCCCGGGCGCCAGCGGGCGGATCACGCGCAATTGGCTGGAGGCGTTTTCCGCGACCTGCAGATTGGGGAAGATCGTGAGGTTGCGCATGTTGAACATCCAGTCGCGCTTGCCCTCGCCGTGGCGCTCCGCCAGCGCGCCCGCGCTTTCATAGAGCGGTATCGCCGGGGTGATCCCGAAGATGCCCCAGTTGAGCACGTGGCCATTGGCGAAGCTGTAGCTCCCGCCCGCAACGCCTTGCGCCTCTTCCTTCCAGTAGTCGCTGTTCTCCCAGACCGAGGCGACGACGTCCGCGCTCATTTCCTGCTGCCGCCGCTCGAGCACGCGGATGTAGGAGGGATGCGCCGAAGTGAAGTGATAGGCATCCGAGCAGTTTTCGAGCTGCAGCTTCCAGTTCGCCTCATAGGTGAAGGTCACCTGCCCCGGCACCAGCTCCAGCCCCTCCTCGCTCTGATCGGCCACCAGATCGAGCAGCTTGGCCGCCTCGCCCAGATAGTCCGCAAGCGGCATGACATCGGCAGCCAGACTGCCGAACAGGAACCCCCGATAGGCCTCGAAGCGCGGCAGCGCGGCAAGCCCGTGGTCGTCCTGCTCGAACGCCGCGCTGTAGCAGCCCGCCCGGTGCGACTTGATCGCCTTGCTGCGCCCGGCGCTGTCGAAGCTCCAGCTGTGATAGGGGCACACGTGGAGCCGCGCGTTCCCGGCGCGGGTCTGCGCCAGCCGTGCGCCCTTGTGCGGGCAGGAATTGACGAAGCCGCGCAAGGTGCCCTCGCCATCCCGCTGCACCATGACCGGCACGCGACCCATTGTGGTGGTGAAGAAGTCGTGCGGGTTTTCGGCCTGCGATGCGATGCCGAGGAAGACCCAGCCGCCTTCGAAGAACTGTTCGATCTCGCGCTCGAACACCGCCTGATCGGTGAAGATCGCGCGGTTGACGCGGAACACGCCGTCCTCGGGGCGGTCGTCGATGTACCGGGTCACATCCATCGCCTCGCCCCCCTCAATCGATCACGGCTTCGACCAGCGTCGGTCCGTCCGCCGCCAGCGACCAAGTGAGCGCCGCATCGAGCGAGGCCGCATCGGCCGCGCTGCGCCCGGTGATGCCATGGCCTTGCGCCAGCGCGCAGAAATCGAGCTCGGGGAACTGCGTTCCCACCAGCGTCTGCAGGCCGAACAACCGCCCGAAGCTGTGCAGCGCCTCATAGCGCCGGTTCTTGAGCACGATGAAGCTGACGGCCAAGCACAGCTGCGCGGCGGCATGGAGCCCCTGGATGGCGTACATCGACGAGCCGTCGCCCAGCACCGCGATTACCTTGTCGCCCGGCCGGGCCAGCGCCATGCCGACTGCCGCTGGCAGGCCATGCCCCAGCCCGCCGCTGGCGCAGGTGTAGAACGTGTCCTCCGCCACGATGGGCAGATAATCGTGCATCGTCCCGCGCGTGGAGGGCGATTCCTCGACGATCACACTGTTCGGGCTGCGAAGGGCGGCGAGGCGCTGAAGCACATAGGAATCCGTCATCGCCGAGCCATCGAGCACCGGCGGCAGCGCACGTGGTGCCGGCGCTGTCCGCGCGGGCGCGGGGCCGCTTTCCACCAGCAAGGCCAGCGCCTGCCGCGTGTTTGCGACAATCGCCGTGCCCACGGGCGCCCATGCGGCGTGGACGTGGTTGTCACCGATCAGCCAGACTTCGGTCCCTTCGGCGATGTGCGGCCCGTGTCCCTCGACATGGTAAAGGTTCATCGGCCCGCCCAGCGCCAGCACGAAGTCGTGGCCCACCAGCTGCGCGACGATGGCCTCGCGCCCAGCGGTAAGGAACCCGGCAAACAGCGGGTGGTTTTCCGGAAAGCTGCACCGGGCCGACATCGGCGCAACCCAGACGGCGGCCTGATGCTTTTCGGCGAGTGCGATCACTTCGTCCCATGCGCCATCACGCGCCACCCCGGCACCAACCACCAGTGCGGGCCGGGCGGCCTTGCCCAAGGCTCCTGCGCATTCGGCCATTGCCGTGCGATCCGGCGCACGTGCGGCATGGATGCGGCGCGAGGTGAAGGGCTCGCCCGGTTGGTCCCAATCATCGATGGGGATCGAAACGAACGTCGGGCCGTAGGGCGGCGCCATCGCCACGGCATAGGCGCGCGCAATCGCTGCTGGCACATCCTGCGCCCGTGCCGGCTCGCAGGACCACTTCACGAACGGCTGCGGAAACTCGGTCGCGCGCTCGGCGAAGAGGAACGGCTCGTAGGGCAGGATCGAGCGCGCCTGCTGGCCCGCCGTCACCACCAACGGGGTCTGGTTCTTGTAGGCGGTGAAGAGGTTGCCCAGCGCATGACCCACGCCCGCCGAGCTGTGCAGGTTGACGATGGCGGCATTGCCGGTGCCTTGCGCAAAGCCGTCAGCCATGCCCAGCACGACGCTTTCCTGCAGCCCCATCACGTAGCGGAAATCTTCGGGAAAATCGCGGAACATCGGCAGTTCGGTCGAGCCGGGATTGCCGAAGATGGTCGTCATCCCCAGCTCGCGCAGCAGGCCGATGGTGATCTCGCGAACGCTAGGCATGGTCTCTCCCCGCGGGCCTGCCTCGTGGCAAGCTTCGCGAAGCAGAGTGCCCGCCCTTCTCCATAGCTGCAATTGCATTCTTGGCTAAAAGGCATACGTGTTGCGCATGGATTTCGACGAACGTCAACTTCGCGCCTTTCTCGCCATCGCTGAAACCGGCAGCCTCGGCCGGGCCGCCGCGCTGGTCCACCTCACCCAGCCTTCGCTCAGCCGGATGATCCAGGGGATGGAGCAGCGGCTCGGTCACCGCCTGTTCGACCGGCAAAGCAAGGGCATGGATCTCACTCCCGCAGGGGAAATCCTGCTCGATCACGCGCGACTCCTCGCCTTCGAGATGCAGGCCGCGCGCGACCAGCTCGATGCCTTGCGCGGGCTTCGGCGCGGGGTGGTGCGGATCGGCGCCGTTGCGGCAGTAATGCGAACGTTCGTGACCCAGGCCGTCGCAAAGCTGCTCACGGAATACCCCGACCTCTCGGTGGAAATGACCGAGGGGACCGACAGCGATCTGCTGAGCGCGCTGCTGGACCGCAAGCTCGAGCTCGTGGTCACGGCTTCACGGCTCGAATCCGATGCGGTCGAGGCCATGGGAACTTGTGCGTATTCGGACCGGTTCGGGGTATTCTGCGCCGCTGCCAATCCGGTCAGCGATCACCCCTCGATGATGGAACTGGCCAGGGAGAGCTGGGTCATGCCGGGGCCTTCAGCCACGCCGCGGATCCAGTTTGCGGCCCGGTTCAGGGAGATCGGCCTCCCCGTGCCGACAGTCCCGGTCGAAACCCGTTCGGTGGAGAGCATGATCGCCGTTTCGGCTGCCAGCCGCCTGCTGTGCTGGCTGCCCGGCCCATTGGTTGCGCCGCACCTTGCCAGCGGCACCATGCGCCAACTCATTGTTCCAGAGCTTGAAACCGAGCGCGAGGTCCTGCTCTATCGCCGCCGCGCAGGGCTATTGCCGCAAGCCGCGCGGCAGTTTGCGGCGTACTTACCTCTGCGGACTTGACCCTCCAATCCGATCCCGAAACACTCGCGCGCATACGTGAGGACCCGGGTTATGCTTTCGAAGATCGTGATTGTCGGCGCTGGCGCCATGGGCTGTTTTCTCGCCGCGCGCCTCGCGGCTGGCGGGCTCGAGGTGACAGTGGTCGATGTCGATCAGGCGCGGCTCGATGTAATGGGGCGCGACGGCATCACGCTCCACAACGATAGCGGCACCATCACGGCGAAGGTCAAGGCCAGCCTCGCCGCCGAGGTGCAGGGGCCGGTCGATCTCGTGCTGCTGATGACCAAGGGCATGTTCAGCGCAGCCGCAATCCGTTCGGTCGCCCACCTCGCGGCGCACGACCCGCTTGTGCTGACGCTGCAGAACGGGCTCGGCAATGTGGAAGCCATCGCCGAAGTGTTCCACACCGATCACATCCTGTGGGGCGTGACAGACTTTCCCGCCGATCTCGAAGGCCCGGCGCAGGTCGCCTCGCACGGCGAAGGGCACATCTGGCTGGGCGGCGCCAACGATCGCGCGCACACCAATGCCGATGCCGTGGCCGAGGCGCTGAACCGGGCGACGCTCAATGCCGCGATCGACCCCGAAGTGCGCGTCTCGGTATGGGAGAAGGTCGCCTTCAACGCCGCGCTCAACCCGCTGTCGACCATCACCGGCCTGCCAGTGGGCGGGCTTGATTGCCCCGAGGGCCGCCGCATCGCCACCGCTGTCGCCGAGGAAACGATCGCCACCGCCACTGCGCTTGGCGTGCCCATCGATCCTGCGCGGGTCCTCACCAAGATCGATTTCGCGCTGGCAAACCACCGCACGCACAAGCCCTCGATGCTGCAGGACCGGCTCGCCGGCCGCCGCACCGAGATCGAATCCATCAACGGCGCCATCGTGCGCATGGCCGAGCAGGCCGGCGTGGCCGTGCCGACCACTCGCATGCTCGCCGATCTGGTGCGCATGGGCGAGTTGCACAAAGCTTCCTGAGCCTGACCGCCGCTCTGTCCTGTGAGGTCACAAGTTGTGCAAGGGAGGAACTCGACGCGGCTAAGTCGGTTCAGCGCGGGAGTGTGCTGCATCGCCTGTTACCACCCGAGGAGAGGGGAAGGCGCGGCCGTGCCGAGGAGTATGCCGCGAATTGATAAGCTGGGACGAGGAACATCACCATGGCAATGAATGACACGCTGGCTGAAGTGCTTGTTTGCGGTGCCGGGCCGGTAGGGCTTTCATGCGCCTATGTGCTGGCCAGTGCCGGGATGGACGTCATGGTCGTCGATGCCGCCGATACTGTTGACGCATCTCCCCGAGCAGCCTTCCATCATGCGCCAACGGTGGTCGCGCTCGAAGCACTCGGCTTGCTGGAAGACTTGCACGGGGTCGCCTACACCGGAGGCCAGATGGGGCGGCATACACCGGAGTACGACTATCTCCGGAAAATCGACTTTGACGGAATGATGGTCGGGCAGGATGCCATTTGCAACGTGCTGATGGACCGGCTGCGCGCGATGCCCAACGCACAGGTATTGATGGGCACCCAGTTGACCTCGCTGGGCCAGGAAAGCGACCGCGTGAGAGCGGAACTGCTTGACCCATCGGGCAGCCGCAGCATGACTTGCCGGTGGCTCGTTGGTGCCGACGGGGCGCGAAGTGCGGTGCGCAAGCTCTCCGGAATCCCATTTGAGGGACACACATGGAATGACCGGGTCTATGCCGCGAACGTCATCTACGATTTTGCGGGTATCGGCTTGGCTGACGGTCAATTCCGTACGGACCCGCACAGCTGGGCTGTGATTGTCCGGCTCAACGCTCACGGGACATGGCGCGTTGCTTTCGGGGATGACGGCATGGTTCCGCTCGAAAACGAAATTGCCCATGCGACGGCACGCCTGTCCGAATTCGTTCCTGCCGATGCCCCTTTCGAATTGCTGCAGCTCAGCCCCTACCGCACCCATCAGCGCGCCGCGTCGAAGATGCGCCTGGACCGGGTCATACTGATCGGGGATGCCGCCCATATCACCGCGCCTTGGGGTGGACTTGGGCTTACAACCGGCTTTTGGGATGCATTTATCCTTGGGGATCTGCTGCCTGAAGTTGCGGCGGGCAAGGTTTCAGATAGCGCACTCGATGCCTTCTCGCGCGAACGGCTACGGGTCTATCACCAGCTCACGTCGCCCGCGGCGACCGAGAACCGACGAGTCCTGCACGAGCAAGACCCTGTCCGCAGGCGAAGGGATCTCGCCGAATTCGATGCCTTGGCCGAATCCGCGGAAATGCAGCAAGCCTTCAAGTCGATGTCCTGGGCATTTGTCGGGAACCCGATCATCGAAAAGTCGCGCTGGATCAGGCCAGCTGCCTGACATTCTACAGAGGGCTCATGCGCTTGAGACAGGTCACGAAAGCCTGTCCAACTCAAGACTCAACCGACCGTGGCAAGAGTGTGGGTCCAAGTGTGGGTTGGTCGACTTTTCCGTTCAAAGATTCTCTTCCTATTTAAAGTCTTAGGGTGAAAATGCTGATGACACCCTGTCCGCCAATAACTATTGGTTTAAATGACATTTTTTCGGTGTTGGGCGCAAATTAGCACAAAAGCTCCCCGATAGAGGGCTCGCTTGAAGCGGGATGTAGCTAGACAATCTCGCTCAAA
>NKIC01000051.1_pt1 | contig 34267 bp, 30 predicted proteins | sample 1173441 | NCBI WGS metagenome assembly NKIC01 (sample SAMN07190239, study PRJNA340070) | algae metagenome | isolation source: Clonal culture of Asterionella formosa BG1 isolated from Esthwaite Water | host: Asterionella formosa BG1 | place: United Kingdom: Esthwaite Water | collected 2014-12
GAAACTGGCTCGAAATTTGCTGTGAATAACTGCGGAGACTGAGAAGTCAAACCGCTCATATTGGATTGGTCCGCGTGCGCCTTCTAGAATATAGCGCTGGGATGATTCTATATCTGTGATGACTATAAAGGTGATAAGGACTTCTAGAGATGAAGAGTTTAGCTGAAAAAGGTCCTGCAAGAAGTGATGCAACAGCGCAGTTGTTGTTGCTTCTGGCGCGTGACACGCTTTCACCTGAGTTGACCGCGACCGCATTGAACCTGATGGGTCAGATTCAAGATTGGGAAGAGCTCGTTATCCTAGCTACCCACAACGCAAGTCTGCCGTTTGTTTACAAGCATCTGTTTGCACTTAAGCCCAAGTCATTGCCTGAGGCGATCCTGAGCGACATGCGTCTGATGACCATGGCTCAGACTTTCAGCGCCTTAAAGCTGACTGCCGGCATGACAGCCTTTCATCGTGATTGCATTGCACCTGTCGGAGCTTGCCATGCCTATTTGAAAGGGCCCGCTTTAGCGCATCGCTTTTATCGCGATCCGGCAATGCGTTCCTGCGTTGATGTCGACATTCTGGTTGCCGAGCGCGACTATGCGAAGGTTGCGCGCCTCGCTCACGCCCAAGGTTATCGCTTTGTGTTGGACCCAGACGCAGGGACCTTCATTGAGCACGAACAAGATTTATCGTTCGCGATTCGACATTCAGATGTCATTTCCCTGTTCAGCAAAGATAATGTGCATATAGAGCTGCACCGCTACATCGAGAAATCCACACCCATTTTTCCAGTTGCGCGAATATTGAACGAAACCCACAGCATGCAAGTGGGGGATCAGACAGTTCAGACTTTGTCGACGGCCTGGCATTTTGTGTACATCACTTATCATCATTCCCGCCATTTCTGGTCCCGCCTACATTGGGTCGCCGACGTCGACGCATTAAGTACGCATCCAACCTTTGACCGGCAGGAAGTTCTCAAGATTGCGACAGAAGTTGGACTCAAGCCTACGGTTGAGGCCGCCATCGAGTTTGCGCGTCTGACGGCGGTTCCCTCAGAATGGCCGTCCGTGCTGAACCAGACTCCGGGCGGGATATTCTTGGACGCTGCGCTGCGGGGGCTGCCGGGTGACTCGGCCTTTGAATTGGAAAGTTGGGACGCCATGTTCCTCTTTGACTTTGGCGACCAATGGCAATTCGATGCCGATCGGAAATTCTCTTTTTGGCTTCAGTCCGCACTTCGTAGAATGCAGCCAACTGTTTATCAGTACATCGCCAAGCGGCGCGCTAGACCTTTGGAATGGCTCTATTATCTCGAGAACTTCGCGGCGCTGTTCGGTAACTTCAAGAAGCGGTTGTCGGCGCAGTGAACCAAGCCAACGGCATCAGCTTGGTCGGCCAAGTGCGAGCGACCCTGCAAGCGGTTTGGGCGACTTCCAGACGCGTTTGGAGCATCTTGATCGAAAGTGGTCCATGGCTGACCGCAGGCGTGATTCTGGCGACTGTGCTGGAGGCGGCCCTTTCAATTGGATCGCTTTATGCCATCAAACTGCTTGTGGATTCAATTGGTAAGGGCTTGCAGTCGTCGCACGCCAACCAAGAAATCTTCTTCAATTTAGCACTGACTGGCGGTAGCCTAATCCTTGCCGCTATGGCGCAGTCGTTGGCTAATCTGTTGCGTATGCGTCAGGGGTTCCTCGTAGGCGACTTGGTAAGCAGTAAGATCCACACACGAGCTATTGAGCTAGATCTGAGCTTTTATGAAAGCCCACTCTATCTTGACTCACTTCAAAAGGCGCGCGAGGCGGGCGGGCAACGGCCGGCACAAGTTATTGGCAATGTCATTTCCGGACTTCGCGGTGTTGTTGTCCTTGTCGCAATCCTAATCATGCTCACCGCCATTGAGTGGCGTTTATTGCCTGTCTTGCTCGTAACCGTCGGCCTAGCCCTTTTGGTGCGCCTCATCTTCACGCGACGGCTGTTTCAATGGCGCATGACGCGGGCGCAGCTTGAGCGCCGGGTCAGCTATTTGGACTGGATGATCACGTCCAACCATCACGCCAAGGAAATGCGGATCAACGGCTTGGGAGGCTTCTTTGCTTCCCAGTATAAGGAGATGCAGACTAAAATTCGCGTGGAGCACATGGCCATTGAGCAAAAGCGCGCTGTGGCAGAACTCATTGTGACGGCCATCGCGTCCCTGGTGTTTATGGGGGCGGCAGCCTTTTTAATTGATTCCGCGCTGAAAGGTACGCTATCGCTGGGCCAAGTTGTCATGTTTGTTCTATTGCTTCGTCGGGCTGAAGGCTCTGGAAACGAAGTTGTCGCGAGCATTTCAAAGCTGGTTGATGACCATTTGTATCTGGGACGTCTTTTTGAATTCTTTGACACGATGCCGCGAATTGTCCGCGATCCTAACCCAGTCGCGATTACGCTTCCGATGAACCGTGGCATTTGGATGGAGAACGTCAGCTTTACCTATGAAGGTGCAAGTCGGCCGTCAGTATCAGGTCTGAATTTTGCCCTCCAGCCCGGGAAAATCATCGCTTTGGTAGGTGAGAACGGGTCCGGCAAGACCACGCTCATCAAGCTTTTAAACCGTTTGTATGATCCGACAGCAGGCCGAATTCTTCTCGATGGTGTCGACATTCGGAAGCTTGATCCTGATGCCTATCGCGAGCTCTTCAGCGTAATTTTCCAAGATTATTCCTGTTATGCTGAGACGGTTACCAACAATATTCGTTTTGGAAATGTTGCACTTCCGCATGGGGAAGCGGAGATTCGTCAGGCAGCAACCGAGGCAGGCGCAGACTCCTTCATCGAAGAATTGCCGCTGGCCTACCAAACGCCGCTGACAAAGCTCTTTGATGACGGCCATGACCTCAGCATTGGTCAATGGCAACGCGTCGCATTGGCGCGCTCCTTCTTTCCAAAGTCTCAATTCGTTATTATGGACGAGCCGACCAGCGCGGTTGATCCAGCAGCGGAGTATGAGCTTTTCGAGAATTTCCGAGAGCGACTAGGTGGGCGCGGCGCTCTCATCATCAGTCATCGGTTATCCACCGTTCGCCAGGCAGACTATACCTATGTCCTCGAAAACGGAGAGATAAGCGAAGCAGGTACTCACGATGAGCTTTTGCTGAGAAACGGAGCTTATGCTCGGCTTTTTAATATGCAGGCAAAGAACTACTTGTAAGCGGCAAGTTTAACAATGGTTGGACATCCAGGGTAAGGTTGATGAAATTTCACAGATGCCCTATCCCGTCCAAGTTATCTTCAGAAGGCCGCCTAATCAAAGGTAGGTTTGTTCCGAAAAGTCCAAAACCAACAGAACGAGAGACATGTTATGACTGAGAACCCAGGGAAACCCATCTACGTACGCGCTAATGTTCAAGGCAGTATGCTTGGTGACGAAATTGTCTTCTTTGACGAGCGAGCTGGAAAATACTTCGCCACCGGTAGCGTTGGCGCAGACATCTGGAATCTGCTTGTGGACCCCATGGATATCGATGGTATTTGCGCTGCGCTTATGGAGGCCTATGAGGTCGATCATGAAACCTGCTACGGCCAAGTGATTCATTTTTTAAAGAAAATGGAAGAAGCAAATCTCATTGTACTGCGCAGTACTGTATAAAGTCGGAAAAATTCGCCTATTAGGAGACTAATGCATTGGAATTATTTAAAAATCATTTGACTCACAATAGAGCCCTGTTATACATATGGTAATCATAACGTAGAAGGAGATAACGTGATGATGAAAAAGACTTGGACTGCACCAGTCGTTGAAGAACTGGATATCGCAGCTACCTTGGGCGGCATTGTAGCTACCCAATTTGAAAATCAAGTGACCAACTTCAACAATGGCACGCCGCCAGCGTTTGGTTCTATCCCAACCGGCAGCCGTTAATTTGTTGCCGATTGTCATTTCCCTTGCTTCGGCAGGTATTTGATTTTTGGATTACTTTATTACGACACTGAGAAGGGCTTAACTCTTTTGGGGTTAAGCCCTTCTTGCTTCAATCGAAATGAGTTGAGTTCTCAACTGGTGAGTCGCAGTTAGATTAAGTTGACGGGTCGTCTGTTTGTGACGACTGGGACGCTATCCAAAAACAAAACTCTTGCCGGTTGCCTCTACAATGAGGGATAGAACTTCTAGTCGGGATTTCGCTCTCTTTGAGCACTGGGCGGCTAAGGCGTCGTGGGTTTATGGGTGCAATCTTCGGGCGATTTGATCGCCAAGGTGCTAAAGACACCGAGACCGAAAGAGAGAGGGTCGCCGCTGAGCTTCGTATTTGGGGGCCGGACTCTTTTGATCAAAAATATTCATCGTGTAGCTTTATTGCTCAATCGACACTCGTCATTTCACCACACGCCGTATTTGAGAAGATTGTTGTTACGCCGTCAGGCTTTATTGTATCCGCCGACGCCATAATCGACAATCGGACTGAGCTTTTACTTGAGCTAGATTTACTAGAAGCAGACGCTACGGCGCTCTCTGATACAGCACTTATCGCGCTTGCTTGGGAAAAATGGCGAGAAGCGTGCGTGTCTCACATCGTCGGGGATTTTGCGTTCTCCGTTTTTCATCCAGATCTCGACTACCTCTTTCTGGTGCGCGATCACATTGGAACACGACCGCTCTTTTGGGCGCAACGCAATGACACCCTTGTGTGGTCCACCAGCGCCAAAGTCATCGTGGACCATCGCGAGTGGACTTGGCCGATTGACGACATGGCAATCTTAGCATTCCAGGCAAGCCCGGAAAATCCACTCCCCGATACGTTCTATCAAGACCTGCATACGCTAAAGCCGGGAAATTTTGTTTCTATCGACCGGGGTCAAACCAAAACTGTCAGATGGTGGAATCCAACCGTCAAATCGAAGATTGAATTGGAAAGTCCAGAGGCTTATGCGCGCGCCTGCCGGGCGATTTTAGAGCGCGCTATCCAAGACCGATGCCACACAAGCCATCTTGTTGGAGCCCATCTAAGTGGTGGGATTGATTCAACTGGGGTAGCTGTCCTTGCATCTAGATACTTGAAAACAAAGAACAAAATCCTTTGTGGGGGCTATACTTGGTCGCCAGCCTTCTCAAAGGAACACCCAGACTACGGCCCTAAGGACGAGCGCCGTCGCATTGTTTTGGTGGGCGAACAAGAAGATATTCCCATCAAATTTGGCAGATCTAGTGGTTCAAACATTTTTGAGTTCTTCTCCCGTCCCTTAGATGTTGAGGGAATAGCGGATCTGGCAGACGAACTGCCCACGCTCTCAAACGCGTCAAAGGATGGCGCTCGAGTTGTTTTATCGGGCTGGGGTGGAGATGAGGGTTTCTCCTCACATGGGTTTGGCTATCTTGGCTATCTTATTCCTCGGCTGAAACTCAGGAACGCCGCAAACTTTATCCGCTTTCACACACGCGGTCTTAGGAATATTCCAAATGTTCTGAGTATGGTTTGGAGGGGGGGATTTTACCTAATGCTCCCTGATTTTCTGCACAATCTAATTGGTCGGTTTCAAAACAAAGTTGAGAGATCGACTTTTATGCGGACAGACGTTTTTGCAAAAAATAGCAGGTATATCAGCGACATAAAGAGGGCTTTACGTTTTTATCCAGATCCTGCGAAGAATATCAAAGCTTGCCTTGATCATGGGCACATCGGTATGCGGATGGAAACTTGGGCTGCGTGGTCGGCACCCCATCAGCTTCAGTATCGATACCCCTTAACCGATCGTCGCTTATTAGAATTCCTTATGATGCTGCCGCCCGAGGCTCTACTTCTAGACGATCGCCCTCGTGGTTTGTCCTTGCGCGCCCTAGAAGATGTTATTCCACCCAATGCAGAGAAACACGACTTAGCGAACGAAAAATTTCGCAAAGCAGCGCGCGAGGAGAGCCTGCAAATCACGATGGAAGCCGTGCGGAATGGCCTCCTCTCTGAAGACTGCCCATGGTTCAATATGCAAGAATTTCGCGATGCCGCGACCAGTCCTGCCGATCAGTCCACCACAGAGGGCGTTATGAAGTTTGCTGAAGTGATGACGGCTATGCGGTTGTGGTTCTTCTGGCGCCGTGCAGGCCAAAGCAGAAATTAGGTGCAATACTCATCGCGTTGTGCATCGATTGGCAGAGTATTTCAGAACAAGATGTTGTATAGCAAGTGCCTGAATGACGGCTCGATTATCTGCAGAGTGCGGTTTAGTAAAGGCACGACATTTGCATTCGAGGAGCATGGTGGCGCGGTAGTCTAAATTGGGATCCGCTTGATGCTATTTGGAAGTTGGGTATGAGGAAGTTGAGAAAGATCTACTGGGCCTTTCGCCGATTTTGGTTGCTACCAGTCGAGCGGAAACTCATGTACGCAGAGGCCTTTGTGCGATTAAGCAGCGCGTGGCTTTTAATTCGACTCGTTCCGTTTTCGGCTTGGCGCGGTCTGATGGGCCAACCAGGACCGCTTCCTCAATCAAATGCTGCCCGTGATCAAGACAAGGCCATTGCAAGCGAAATTGCCTCCCTTCATTTCGTGGTCCATCGGGTTTTCGGCACACGGTTCACCTGCCTCATGCTGGCGCTCTCCGCGCGTGGAATGTTGAAGGTCAGGGGGATACCAAGTGAGCTGGTCTTAGGCGTGAAGCGCAAACCCGATAACTCCCAAACCGACAAACTTGGTGCCCATGCTTGGGTAAGAAGTGGCCCAATAGAAATCATTGGTCAGGAAGGTAGTGAGGACTTCACGCCTGTGGCTGTTTTCGGTGCGTATTGACCATTAGACAAGAATAAGAACAACAGGATTCATGTAATGACCGCCACGGCCCGACCAATCTACTATTACAAGCTTTTTGGACTCGCAGTTCGTTCCGAAATTGAATTTCCGGAATTCACGATGATGGAAGCCGAAGAGATATCCTCGACCGAGCGGCCTTGGGCCGAACTCATTCATTCGGATGTGCCTCTCGCTTTAGAGGGTAGCACGAAGATCGCTGAATGGGTGGAAGTTACCACCAGCGAATGTTTGTTCTCCGTCGAGGACAAGTGCCGGTTGTTGGTCAGTGGCGGCAACAGAATCGTCTTGGACCTCTTTGATGGTGTCCCGTACGAGGACGTAAGGCCCTATTTGACGACTTGCGGCTTTGCTACATTGGCTTTTCAGCGCCAATACATTCCCCTTCATGTTAGTGCCGTGGAAACGCCCAAGGGTGTTTGGCTGTTCACTGGTCCATCTGGGGCAGGCAAGTCGACGCTTTCGGTTGCACTCTCTAAAGCCATGGACTGGCCTCTTCTAGGTGATGATTTGGCTGTTATGGAGTTTCCGGATCCGGCCAATACGATCGCGGGCGGTTTGTGCCATTTTGGCGTGAACAAAGTTAAGCTATGGGACGACGCCGCAACCTCACTTGGGATTGATCGTTCCAAGCTGGAGCGCGATTTCTTCCGACCACATAAGTATCATGTCATGATCCCAGCTGGCCGCGGGACAATTGCCTGCGAGAATATTGTCGGCATCATGAGCCTTTCTTGGGGCGACGACGATCAAGACGTGACCTTAACGCCGATGTCAGGATCAGCAACCTTCTCGACTCTGATGAATGGTATCTACCCACCGTTCATGGCACCGGCTTATCTTGATCTTAATCGGCTGCGAACGCTGCTCATTGGTCACTCCCAGACCCTTAAAGGCGTGTCCGCAGTTCGTCCGAAACGCGAAGGCTCGCTGGATGAGGCCATCAAAGCCATCGCGGCCTTGATTGTGAGCTAGAGAATTACAAAATGAACCGCTCTGGAGGCTAAACAGCCTCAAAGCCAAGGCCCTCTATCCAACGATCTGCTTCCTCAATCTCGCCGAAAACAGTATGTTTTGAGTCACTGAACTTCGCCTCATGGACGTCGCTAAATCCTGCATTTCGCAACTCAACTGCTAGCCCCTTATAGTCCCACATCCAAAGATGACCGGAATTGCCAAGGGTCGATTCAAGTATGCCCGCAAGGCCTCTCTTTCTCGACTCGGTGCCTAACATAGTTGCGCGCATAAATTCGTTTGAGGCTGTACTGTTATCTTCAGCGACATACCGTTGAGCCAATATTCTCAGATCGGGTAGAACCCCCCTGAACACCCCGCCTGGCTTTAGGATGCGCCGTGTTTCCGCTAAGGCGCGTCTCAGATCGCTTAGGCTCAGATGCTCCAACACGTGTGAACAATAGACGTAATCAACCTCGCCATCCTGAAACGGCATTTGCTTTGTTATGTCGCCAAATTCGACAATTGTCGGGAATGTCACCCTTCCATGCGTCAGGTACTTCCCAATAACAGGCAGTCTTTGAATGAATAGCGTTGGGGAGCCATCAAAATTTCGCCATCCCGCTACCGCACTCAGGCCGCATCCATATTGAATCTTTATCATAAGAGGTCCTTCCAAAGACAGGTACCGAGCAACCGCTCAGTGGCAATTCAATGAATCTCTATTGGTTATAAGAGCTACTATAGGCCGAATACCATATAATTATAAGTTATTACAAACCATAGGCCTAAGCGAAGCACTGCTTCAAAATCCAAACACAATCGTCAGACAGCATTAGTTGGAGAGCGTTTGGAGCACTAAGTAAAGTGAACAAGGATTGAGGCCCGTGACCTTGGCCCGATCAGGCAAGAAGCCAATAAGATGCTAGCGCGGGCGGTTCTGGCAATCCGATCCATGTGACCATCCACGCTTGCGCGATCGTCAAGTTGCCGGATTGAGTCTTCTGTGCGCCGCAGCGAAGATCACATCACTCTAAAAGGTGCATAAGTCGGACCCAGCTAAACTTGACGAAAACCTTCCTTGCCGTGGCGCTCCGAGAGCGCATTTGTCGCCTAGCTTTTCCAATTCAGAGAGGCTTATTCGGAAGCCACATGCGTTGCCACCGAATTCCTTAGGCTAGGCCAAATTTCGCCAAGAAAGGGAATTTGCGTCGTTCAAATAGCGAGATATTCGGTATGACACCGAGGGGCCTGTGTCGGCGCGTCCAGAGAAAACAAGAATTAAACTGTTGATTTTATGAACAAAAATAATGGAATTTGGCGGCCGAGTTCTTGGGGTCTTGGGTTAGACGCCAGTTTTACTGAGATTTAACCACGAAGATTAGGCAATCGGTATCACTGCTTTGTTATGGTGAATCCAAGAAAGCCAAGTGGGTTAGGCAAAAAGAATGATAAATCACAAGCGATTGACCTTGGGTGCTTTGATGGCTGCAACCGCGCTTACAGCGAGCTGTGGATCAGGTTCGGTTGCGCCAGTTCTCGATGCCGGGTTGGGTGCTTCAAGTTCTGCGCAAAGTCTGATGGCGGCCCCGTCTGCGTTGTCCGCAACGCAAGTTCCAGTCATTGCGGACAAGCCATCAAGCCGAGTTGAAGCAGCCCGTTTCTTGAACCAGGCAACCTTTGGGGCGACATCAGCGGAAGTTGATCGCCTGATGTCCATGGGCTACTCGGCTTGGATTGATGAGCAGTTTGCGCTGCCCCGCCAGCAGACCTTCTCAAAGTGGATGCAGGTCGATGGCCCGCGCTCCAACCCAGTGGACTTCGGCGATCAGAATTCAGACCGCGAGAGTGCCGCTTGGTATACCTTGGCAAAAGGTCAGCCAGATCAACTCCGACTCCGCACCGCTTGGGCCTTATCGCAAATCTTTGTCGTTAGCCGTATGAAAGTCGGCTCCAACATTGTTTTGTGGATGGATACGACGGCGGATGCCGCGTTTGGTACGTACCGCGAAATGCTCCAGCGCATGACTTTCAGTCCAGTGATGGGTCAGTTTCTGGATTATCTCCAGAATACCGATGCTAATGGCCGTGTTCCAGACCAAAACTATGCCCGCGAAATCATGCAATTGTTTTCGATCGGACTTTGGCAGCTAAATCCAGATGGCACTCCGAAGCTGGACGCGTCGGGCATGAAGATTCCGACTTACAGCCAAGCTGACGTAACTGGACTGTCCTACGTCTTCACCGGCCTCTTTCTCCAGAGTGGCGGTGATCGGGTGGGCACTTGCCGCGACGACGCTGGTCGCCTCTTGCCCGCGACAACAGATTCCAATCGCCTATGGCGGTGCGAACTCTCCGTCTGGCCTTATGCTTCCGCGCGCGAGCATTCCTTTTTGGGTGTCACAATCCCGAGCGTCATATGGTCAACCTCGGCCGCAGGTCGACAAGTTAATGGGCGCAAGAATATCGGGATTGCACTCGACACTTTAGCGAACCATCAAAACACGGCTCCATTCATCAGCAAACTGATGATTCAACGATTCACAACAAGTAACCCAAGTCCAGCTTATGTTGCCCGTGTCGCAGCGGCGTTTAACAACAATGGCAAAGGCGTGCGGGGTGACTTCAAGGCAGTGGTTAAACAAATTCTATTGGACCCAGAAGCGCGCAGCCCAGCTGTTCAAACGCCCAACGAGTTTGGAAAAGTTCGCGAACCAATCCTAGCTATAGCCCAACTTAATCGGGTTTTGAATGCCAGCGATGGCAAAGGCAATGTCTGGGCAGGAAGTTCTGGCTGCCGCGTTTACTTCAATGTCGTCTCCGAATTGGAGCGCCCCTACAACTCTGCCACGGTGTTTAATTTCTACCGTCCCACGTTCGCGTCCCCTTCGGGTAAGGTGGCCGCGCAGAACATGGTCGCACCCGAGATGCAGATCACCGATACCAGCACCACGCTTGATTGGTCTCGCTTCCTTCAGCAAACGCTTCAACGCGGCGGTACTGGTTGCGGCAGAGGCGCGAAAATCCAAAACAGCTTTGCTTATGACGAGTTTTGGGCCGAAAGCACGAATGCCGAGCAATTGGCGGATAAGGTTCTCCTTCTGCTCGCCCCCGGTGCCAATTGGTCAGACCTCCGGCCCGCTTTGATCCGCTCGATCAATAGTATCCCTGGGGCTACCCAAGCAAATCGTATTGATCGGATCAAAATCGCAATCATGTTGACGATGTTGACCCCCGAGTATCGTGTCCAACGTTAGAATAAAAAGAAACGAGCAAAGTCATGTCTATTGACCTCAGCGCAACAGGGATCAACCGCCGTCACTTCTTAGGTGGAGCCGCTTTAGCGGGTGGATTCTCACCGCTGGCATTGCAAATGGCCGCGTCGAATGCATCTGCGGCCGGTAACGATTACAAGGCTTTGGTTTGCCTCTACTTGGATGGCGGCTTTGATCACCTTCACGCCATCCTTCCGTCAGATCCGACCAATTACGAAGCCCTCCGCGCCCTTCGCCCTGGTATCAGTTTGCCCAACCGGACCAATCTGAGGTCATTGACGACGCGCTCATCGCAGGGTGGTCGCACGGCGGCCCTTCATCCTATGCTGCCTCGGATGCGCCAAATTTACGACCAAGGAAAGATGGCCATCGTCTATGGTCATGGTGGCATGAATGCGCCAGCGACGAAGAATGAGTATACGAACGGCTCCGCCCGTCTGCCCTCGGCTGCCGGGTCGCACAATAATGGCGATGCGCAGATCCATACATTCGGCGACGACGGCACGCGCTATGGATGGGGCGGGCTAGCCATGGACGTCCTTGGTTCCATGAATCAGGACAATTTGTTCGCCAGCATGGGCGTAGGGCCGCTTAATAATGCCTTCAGCACGGGGCGCACAATTGATCTCATTAAGGCTGACATCAATGGGCAAGCTTCAAATATTGCCGGGCTTGGCGCGCCCGTCTTTGGTTCGACGGTCGCGGCAGCGGAATTGAATGCCCTAATGCAGCGTCAAGGCCTATCCACGGCAATGGGCCAAGATTATGCGCAAGTGAATCGCCGGATTATGGAATCTTATCGTCAACTCAACGACGCATTCAATGCGACGCGCAATCTTGCACCGCTACCGACCAACACTTCTTTGCCAAACTTCCGAACCGCTTGGGCCGACAATGATATCGCAGCAGCCCTTAGAACCGTCGCGAGATGTATTTCCGCGCGCAATGTTCTGCGCGTCAACCGCCAAGTCTTCTTCATCAACATGCGGAACTTTGACACGCATGGCAATCAAGTGGCCGACTTGGATGGACGGAACTTTATCCGCATGGATGCGGCGATTGGTTATTTCTACGACACCATGGCAGCCATGGGCCTTGGAAACAACGTAACGCTTTTCACGACTTCCGAATTTGGCCGCTCTATCCGATCAAATGGCAGCGGCACCGACCATGGTTGGGGCGGGGCAAGCTTTGTGGTAGGCGGCGCCGTCAAAGGCGGGGACATTTATGGATCGCTGATGGATATGGCGATCAACGGAAACGACATCCTCAACATCGGCAACTCCCCAGCAGCGATCCCGACAGTCAGCAATCAACAATATTGCGCGACTTTGGCGAGTTGGTTGGGTGTCCCAGATTCTGTATTGCCGGATATCTTCCCCAACTTGAACCGATTTAGCCCGTCGAAGCTCGCATTCCTGTAAGCTAGTTCTCTTGAATAGAACCCGCGGAGCTAGATTTTGATTTTGGGGTAATCCCGACTCATAGCTTGCGTGATTATGCGGTCTATTGGGATGACGATTGCGTCAGCCGGGCTTCGGCCTCCCGGTTTTGACGCAGGAGCACCGCGATCAGGTTGAAATACCAAAACTTAAGGAGGGCATATTGCAATCCTGCATAGCCGTCCAAACATCCTAGGCGACCAAAATATTGGAAAATGGCATAGGCGGCCGCAAAAATCGGACTTCTGATCAATCGATATTTGAGTTTCTGGCGTGAGGTGAGCTTGGCAAGCTGACCTGTAGGGGCGGCTTCCAGCAAGTTGATCCGAGCACACTCCCAAATCGCATATTCCCGATGGCGCTCGATTTGCTTTAGAATTCCTCGGTCATCATTATGATCGATCGGCGCGCGCAACTCGCCCAAACTTCCCTCAATTTGGGGATGTTCGTGAATCTCCATATCGAGATTGCTCCAAGCGGCCTCCTCGATCCGCTCATACAAACCTGAACCAACTCGAAACAAAGCGAGCTTTCGCTGCGGGATGCCAAAGCGGAGCTTTCTTCCAAGGAAATAATTGCGATAGTTAAGCCAATAACCAGCGTGCGCGGTGTTCTGAACGGCCGCTGCCACCTCATTGCAAAAAGCGTCGGTTACAATTTCGTCGGCATCCAAAAACAGGACCCACGCATTCTTGGGTTTATGGTTGAGCAGGTACCAATTGCGTTTTTTCGGGAACTGACCGTTCCAGGCAAAATTGATAACTCTATAGCCAAACGACTCAGCAATTGAGCAAGTCGCATCGGTACTTGCAGAATCAATCAGCACAACTTCTGAAAAGCGACTGAGCGCACGCAGGCACTTGGCCAAGTTGGCTTCTTCATTCCGAGTTGGAATGACGATTGTGATTGGGATGAGATTAGAGGTCATGGGATTGGATTGTTTTGCGGGAACCTATGACCCGCCCTGGATTTCCAACAACAACTGAATGGTCTGGAACATCCTTCACAACGACCGCTCTCGCCCCGACTATGGAATAGTTGCCAATATGTACGGCGGGCCCAATAAAGGCATCTGCACAGATCCAAACGCCTTCACCGATCTCGATCGGGGGTTTCAAAAGTGGCATATCGGACCGTGTTGCGTCATGCGTTCCCGCGCAGATATGGGCCTGTTGAGAGATGCAGGTCCGAGCGCCGATGCGAATCCGTCCTAGACTGTACAGTATGGCCCGATCGCCCACGGCGACATCGTCTCCAATGTCCAGGTTCCAAGGAATGGCGATGCGTACGCTGGGGTGAATGTGAACATTGTCGCCAATTCTAGCTCCAAATAGGCGCAGAATTGCATTGCGGATCCACCAAATCTGCCGTGGTGTCCAGCGAAAGAATGGCCCCTCGACGGCGTCCCACAGCAATCGCCCTAACAACTCGCGCGGTGTCCATTTTTGCGCACTGCGGTTCGCTGCGATATCAAGGGCGTGATGGGTTGTCATAATAGGGTAATCACATTGCGTCATTGAAGCTTAAGGCTGGCAGGAGGGTCGCCACCATTCTGCAGCCAGTAATATACAGATGCCATTTCCATGCCAATGCCTGCCCAACCAAAGTCACGCGCCATCCAAGATCTTCCTTTTATTCCCATTGTAGCTCTCTCTTGAGCTGGCAAAGTCATCGCGCGCTTCATGGCATCCACCAGCGCATCGACGCCATGATCAATCCACCAACCACATCCCTCTTTTACCAAGCCTTCCCAAGGTGCTCCTTTTGTGGAGATAACGGGCAGTTCACAGGCCAGTGCCTCTGCGACGGTGATACCAAAGTTCTCGTTAAGGGTTGGCAGCACAAAAAGGTCTGCGCCTTGGTAAACAGCCCACTTCGCGTTGCCATAGGCCGGGGGCTCAATTGAGAACCGTTTAAGACCGAGGCTCAAGGCTAAGGCGCGTAACTCGTGATCATGGCCAACTTCCGCGTTGCCAACGAGTTTCAAGTCCCAATCTGGGAAACTGCTTTCCAGTATTGCCCAAGCTCTGACTAAGCGATCAAGACCCTTTTTGGGATGAATTCGTCCGAGTGACAAAATAGTCCGCGCAGAACGATCTTGACGGTTCACGGCTATTTCCAGTGGCAAATCGATCCCATTTGGAATGATGGCTACAGGATTAAGGAGTCCCGCTTGTCGTATTTCCTCATATTCTGACTCGGCGGTCGCGTGGAGGCAGTGGGCCGCTGCAAGGGCCTTTTTTTGCCAAAGCCACCAGATTGGCTCCTTCTTCCAGGCCGATATTCGGCGCGCCTCGACACCAAGCATCCCGCGCGGAGAATGGACAATCTTTGCGGGAAATCTAGCATTCTGGGATAGGTGCCAAGCCGGGTACAGATTCGGCAACAGCCACAGCCCGTGATTGTGAATGATCCCACCTTGTTCAGCGACTTCACCGATGGACTGATGCAACTGAGGCGACGAACAAAGGGTTGAAAGCAAAGGCAGTGGCGACTTTGGGAACGAACGAATAAATATGTCGTCGGGCGGCGCATCATCTTCGGGTTTGAATTGGAGTGTCCAGAGTTCCAAATCGGAACAAAATGGGCGGACGGCTCGTGCCAAAGCTGGGACACTGTAGGACGGTCCGCCGCCTTCTTTATTCAGACCGGCCAAGACGTGCCGGCAAACTTCAATACGCGGCTCTCGAGAGCTTTCACTCTTCATATTCTTCGCAGCTTCTGTGGCGAACGCGGCTGATGCCCTTGCGGTTGGGCCTTGAGGAACGGATAGCGGATCAGCATCGGGAACAAAATTCTCTGCAATAGAAACACGATCGCTGCAGTCAGCACAAAGGAGCCGACGAGTTTGACATATGCTGTGCCAAAATAAGCGATCGGCAGTGCAATCATCAGACAGAGGCCAGCGTTCATCAATGCTGATCCTTGTTTGCTCCGGCTGATGTTTCGGTAGACAAAGCCGACAGCAAAGCCGATGACCGCGGCACCAATTAGCCCTCCATAATATCCGAAGTCCGCGTAGAGCTCCCCAAGGTATCCAATACTGATGGAGGTGTCTGAGTTCCAGGTCATTGGTAGGCCAGAATATTTTGACATTACCTCGGTGTCATTCATCAGGACTGGTTTGTCCTTCCAAAGAACTCGAGGCACAGTTATGTGCCCAAACACAGATGCCGTGATGCTGCCATTTTGATGGGGCATGGAACGGGGAATGTTTTCCATAACCAGGCCCAGATATTCGATATATCCATGACGCGTTACAAGCCGCTGAAACCCATCGGCAATCTTGTCGCTATCCATCGACAATGCCGCGTTGGCCAGAAAGTCGACGCGCTGATCGATTGGTACATCGACGATCTGAGCGCCCGTCCCTTTGTTTACGAAACTCCGGTAGTCAGGTTTAACCGACGACCAGAAGATCCCAATCGAAAGGATCAAGCATGCCGCGGCACCAACACTGATAATGTTTACCGGTGTAACTTTCGGCCGCGCAAACACGGCAGCAATAAAGAATGTCAAGATCGAGTTTTTGAACTCAGCAAAAAACCCGGTCATGCCAAATAGCACTTCAAATACGATAACCAGCAAAAGTATCCCAATGGCTCTTTGCCGGTAAAGGCACCAATAAGTTAGAAAAAATAGGCCAAGATACTTAATGTTGGACGCTTGGTTCAGAGGCTCTCGAAGGGGGCCAGCAACAACCGAGGCAGCGGCCAGAACATATCCTGCGACGATTATGGTTCCGCAGATGAAAAGAACCTGCCCTTGAGGCCATTTCTCAGCTTCTTGGCGGATCCGCTCACTAAAGGAAACAGACCCAGATGTCTGGCCGCCCATGCCGACTTTCATGCCAATCGCCAAAGCAAGCACGCCTAAAAGTCCGTAACTGGCTGACTTGTTCAGGTCGGTCCCATATTGCGCCAGCTCCGCAAGCGGCACGCCCAGCCAAGAGGTGGAGAGTGGCAAAATCGCAACTTCGCTCCATTGGAACATGGCTGGCAGGAGAAGAATTGGTGGTTCGTTTGACGTCCAAAGCAATAAGATGATGGTGACCAAGCATAGCCCACAGAACAAAACTAGCAGAGGCACTGGACTGGTTAGCATCCCCCAAAAGGTCATCAATGCAACGCCAAAGATCGTCGCATTTGCCAATGGCGGCCTACTCTTGGAGTGTTCAGTACGTGAAGGAGGAGCTATCTTTTGGCCTTGCATGATTCAATGTCCCACCATTTTCCGACTTGTTTTTGAAACAAACGCAATGGAAGAAACTATCCCATCTAGAGCTGCCGAAATTGAATACTGGTCGCTTAGCTTCTGGATATCGTCAGCGCTTTTGGCATCTTCGCTGCTTCTTATAATTACATCTGCTAAGGAAGCAACCTGACCCATTTCAAATGTACGTCCAGCTAAACTGTTTGTTGCCAAATCCGGCGCACAGCCAACCTGATCTGACACAGCAATAGGCAAACCGCTCGCCAAGGCCTCATTTGCGACAAGGCCCCATGTCTCCCGTCCGGTCGATGGCAGGACGAGCAAGTCGGCCGCTGCATAAGCGGCAGGCATTTCCGACTGGTTCTGGAAACCAAGCAGGTCCAGCGGGACCTCATTTGCCTTAGCTTCATGGATCAATTCAGCTTCTAACGGCCCTGAACCTGCAACCATTACGCGACAGTCTAGGCCCTCAGCTCGCACCATTGCCACGGCGCGAACCACATCGAGTGGCCGCTTAAAGGGTAAAAGCTTGCCAGCAAACAGCACCACAAAACTAGCGGGGTTGATGTTAAGGCGCTTTCTCAGCGCTGATCTGGCTTCAAGCGTTGCACCCCTCGCAAACCGCTCAGTCTCCACACAATGCGGCGAATGAAAAAGTCGATCCGTGGGGAATCCGTACGCGCGCCAATAATTGTAATTGTTTTTGCCGACATAAAGTGCGGCATCAAAGGCTCTTAAAAGGATTGGATAGGCGAGGGCCTTCACCCACCGCTTTATCAAGCTGCGGGGTGTCGATAACTGACTGTCCCCACGGACCAAAATCGGCAAGCCGAGCCGCTTGGCGGCAAAGACACCTTGAATCATGGATTTCAAATGCCAGCCAAGTGTCAAAACAACCGTGAAATGTCCGCCCTTGAGGAGGTCATAGATTTCCGGTGTGTCGCACCCGCCAAACCAATCCGTCCCTGGCCGCTTTGAAATATTGTTCAGGAAGCTGAATGAATAACCCTCAGTTAGTGGAATGTCCCATTCAAATGCACGTCCAAAACCGGCCGCCGCTTGCTGCTCTGGAGTCGCAGAGTGTGCATAAAAGACATGCAAATCAACACGCTTAGCAAGCTCTCTGAACATTGGCGCATAATATTGTACGGGATGGGAAGCTAAGATTGCAAGGCGGATACTTGGCGACATCAAACTTAACTCTTCTGCGCTTCTGAATGTCGGCTTGGAAGCAATTTCTGGGCCAGTTTGATGGCGGGAACCTCGACCAATTTGTAAAATACAAACGCTGCCGCAATTGAAGCGCCTAGGCCGGCCAAGGCAACAACCATATAGCCAAAATCATCCGCCACAAATCTCTTGCCCAGATTGACCACCCGGCCACCAATGGGAACGTGGATCAGATAAAGGGAGTACGATATCCGACCAAACCAAAGCAAAATTGGCTCAGCATATCTGAATAGACGCACTATCTTGGTGTGAAACAGAATTACCAATGCGGTGCCAAAGCCAACTAAAGCTTGCGCCGTGGCGTCCCGAAGGATCATGACCAAGGCGCAACTTGCCAAGACCATAAGTGAGGTCACTTTGTTATCTTGTTTGGCAAGGCCTCGGAAGACAACAAATCCCATCACAAACAACAAAACAAGTTCGGAGGCATATCCAAAGCCCACTAGGATAACAATGAACCCGACGGCAGATAAGAAGTGCACGATCCGGTTGGCGCCACTTAGATTAGGAAAAAAGATTGCCATGGTGATGTAAAAGGCGAACTCATAGGCAAGGGTCCAATAAACAGGTTGCAACCACTCATAATCGGTAAACGGCACCAAATAGAACAAGTGGGCAGCAATTTGCCCAAGGTGAAAGTCTGGTTGCTGCCCTTGAAACCCCGGTACTAAACTTGAAACAAACCCCAAGACCAACACTATCAGGATACTGATGATGTAGGGTGGTTCAATCCTAAGTACCCGGCGTCCAAGGAAATGAGGTAAGTCTGCGAACCGATAAGCAGAATAACTCGTCCAAAGTGCAAAGGGGATGACAAAACCTGATATTACAAAAAAAGCCTCAACCCCAAGCCAACCACCAGATCCCAACCAAGCCACCCAAGAGCCATTGAAGCCATTTGTCATATGAAACCAGGCAACCGCTAAGGAGGCCAGTCCTCGCAAGTACTCAACGGTAGGTATTCTCATCGGCTGTCCGGTCATGCGATTATTTCGTCGAACAGGCTCGCATAGCGTCCTGCGACACTCGATGCCGTATAGTCTTGGTATGTTTGAGGGTTTGGTGGAGCCAACTCCACCTTTTCTTCGGCAAAGAGGCGCAAATTCTGTTTCAAGATTGGCAACAAAGCTTTCAACTGATCTAGCGTCTCGAAACTATGACTAAAGCCACCACCTGCCCGAGAAAGAATGTCATGGGCGCTAGAAGCTTGATGAAACATAGACACGAATGGGGTACCGGACATGAGCGCCGGGTAGATTTTTGAAGCCGTATAATGGGGCTCGTCAGAACCAATCAGCATTAGCCCATTTGAGTTGGCCAGGATGTGGAGGGCCTCCAAGAACGGTACGCGCTGTGGTACCTCGCGAACAAGGTCGTCAACCTTCGCTGCTTGAGCCAGCGGACTAACCAAATGCGTGCCGCCACCATTTGGCTGGTTGCTCGTGCCAACAAAATTGAGCACCAGTCGATTCGCTAACTCTGGTGCCTCACTTCGAAACTGTGCAAGCGCTTCAAAGAGCGTACTGACCAGCGGTCCTGCCTTGGGTAGGAAGGTTCCAACATAACTCAAGTGAATGCGGCCGGCTTCAAGTTTAACGATTGGATTTTGGGGTGGCGACGCGCGCAAGGCTTCGAAATCAGCTGGGTCACCGCCAATTGGGATGCCTGCCATCCGGCTGCGGTCCAACCACGAATAACGGTTTGCCATTTCCTCGTTTTGCCGATCGGAGACGGATGTCACGAAGTCGGCATGGCGAAGGGCTATTGGCTCTAACGTGAGCGCCAATTGATGAGCGAGAGCACCTTTTGAAAGTTTGGGGCGGAGCGCACCTTCGGCTGACACCCAAGGGTCCTGGAAATCCAACACAACGGGCAGACCGAACCTCTTCTTGATCCAGCCAGAAAGAAGCAAGGGATAGAAGGGTGAGCCTGTGATAAAAATCACGTCAGGCCGTTCCTTCTCAATTGCCAAGCGAATAGCGTCTTTGATCTGGAAGTAGGCCCGCAGGCCAATATCTCCGATCCCAAACCGACGCGCAATTGAAGCCGGGAATGCTGAAGTCTTTATTTGCTGAACAGTATCAGGAACCAGCCGAGCAAGATCAGGATCAAGGACCTCGGTATAATGTTCGTCACCCGCCCGAATGATGATCGGGGTCCAGCCGTGCGTCGACAAATGCTTGGCCATATGCCGAGCACGATGAACGCCAGCGACAGTCGCCGGCGGGAAGTGTGGGGCAATGATAAGAACAGTTGGCACGTTTACGGCGATCCGGTTTGTAGATGAAGCAGGGGACTCTTCAGGCTAGAAGTACTGGGCTGAGGCTGTGAGTTAAAGCGAAGAAAATCATGCGTTTTGATGCCGGAATACGAGATCATTTGCATCTTAAGCTTTTGCCAATTGAGAAACATCATCGCCCAGCCGCCACTTTCTCACAGAAGCTCTCCATCGCAGCTGCGATTGTGGTCATGCTGGCTGCCGTTGTTGCTGCCTGAATGACACCTTCGCGCAAGCATAGAAGTTTTTCTGAATCCTGAGCCAATTGGCGCATGGTGGTAACATACTCGGCTGACGTATTGGCCTCGACCACGCCGCCCTGCTCCCAAACATAGCCTCTGCGTCCAATCGTGGTTGTCAGGATGGGTATCTGCCAACCCAGCGCCATAGCCAGCTTAGTGCTGCAACCGCGGGCTTGGCAGAAGATCGGGTTCAAGAAGGCTGACCAGGTTGACGCTTCACGCTGCATGTCGGCATCATTTAGGGCCCCTAAGTATTTCACATGGCGGTAACGCTGCACCAGCCACTCACCTAGCTTAGGCGGGTTTCCGACAATATGGACCTCCAGTTCGTCCGCACCTTGGCGCTGACATTCGTCAAGGACTTGAACAAGGCCTTCCAAGCTCGGGGCGTGATCCAAAGTTCCAACAAATCCAAAGCGGCCAACAACAGGCGACCAGTCCAATGCATCGGGCTTGACGGTCCGTGGCACCCAAGTGCTTGCAGCGCTACCAAGCCAAGTTTCAGTCTGAGCGTCATAATCCGACAAAGAAATGACCCCATCGATATGGGCCCTAGCATCTACTTCATCGCAGAAAACCTGCGCGAGCGCCTGCTTACGGGTCGGCCGCAATCGCGCGGACAAGGGCAATTGACGATTAAGCCGAGCCACATGGAGGAGGTCGGTTATCTCGCAGCCATGCGAAAGCGCAATGATCGGAATTGAGGGACCGATGACCGCTTTCAATTGCGACGCAACAGCGCATAAGGCCACTTGGTTCAGAAAAACGATATCCGCTTTACGCGCCGCCGCCAACACGTGCTCAAGATCCGTTGATGCTACTGGACGGAAATAAGGTGATGAATTGAGCCGCCGGAGGATTTTGGTATCAAGGCGTTGATCATTCCGGATTCGAACAATCTGAACCTCTAAGCCCATCGCCTCAAGCGTCTCAAGATACTCGGCGGTGCAGCGCTGTACCCCGCCCTTGCCGTCGCCAATATGTTGGTGGTGAGTTACAAAAACGGCTTTCTGAAGGGTCACTTTGCAGCCCTCTGACTGACCAGCTTCTGGTACAGATTGGCATATTGGTCGACGATCACGCTTTCAGAATAGAAGCCTTCCGCGCGATCGCGACAGGCTCTGCGATTGATTGAGAGCGGTGCGTTGATATGCGCAATCAGCTCGTCGACGGTGTCGCAAACAATGCCGGAAATGCCATGTTCAACCACTTCAGGGACGGCCCCGCGACGTAATCCTACAACCGGTGTCCCGCAGGCCAGAGCCTCCGCCATGACGATCCCAAAAGGCTCCTCCCAAAGAATAGGCATTAAGAACGCCGAGGCTTGACCAAGAAGCTGATTTTTTTGAGTATCGTTGACTGGCCCAATATAGGTAATCTGTTGGCCATCGACGTGGTTCAACACATTTTGCTCTACCCATGCGCGCTTGTCATCTGGAATATTGCCCGCGATCACGAGCCGCCGATTGGTTCTTTTTGCAATCTCAATGGCGAGGTGCGGACCTTTGATCTCCTCGATGCGCCCCAAAAAAACGAGAGGCGCATCATCTGAGACCTCCGAAACGAAGTCATAGATCGACAGATCAACGCCGTTGGGGATCATATGCCAAATGCCAATGTCACTCACAGGCTGGATCATCCAATCGCTAATGGCGCTGAATTCCAGACTTCCACCAGCCAATTGATAGGCAAGTTTAGTGGTCTTGCGGCTGATCTCACGCTGATAAGACATCAGCTTAGGCGTTCGATCCGCTAGAATTGGCGCAAGATAGGCGATGCGCGAGAAACTATGTACCAAGTCGAACTGCCCCGATCGAACATGGCTCCAAAGGGAAGAGGCGTTTTGAACGCTGTGCCAAGGATTTCGACTGTTTTTGCCGCGCCATTGCACCAGCTTCCCAGCAGATTGGCTGTCACTATGTGCAAAGAGCGTCACTTCATGGCCACGCTTAACAAGACCCCGCGCCAACATATCAATAATTCGCTCTATCCCACCATAAAGAACAGGGGGAACTGGCAGTTCCGGGTCTGCTGTGAGAGCGATTTTCAATTTAGGGCTTGTCACTGTGGGCTCTCTATCTTTTGGGACTACGATTGGCTTTGTTCAATTTCAACGTTTCGGCCAGTTTTTGGACCCGCTTTGCCGATTTCCATCCAATGATGCGGCGTAGTTTTTGAAACCCGGGAGGCCCATCTGGTGGGAGGTTGGATCCTCCGAGCTCCGAAATCCTTCCTACAGTAATGCGGCGGTACTCAGGAAAGCCAGGATAGGTGATGTAAACAAAATCCTGCAGACAATTTGCACAGGCTAGCCTCGCTTCTGCTGAATTCACCTTTGCCAACAAGTGGCTTGTACCTGCATGGACTGAATGAAACGCGGAGGTGATGGCATTGGCGCTTCGCTTTGCTGAAAGGCTGTTGGTGACCGCCGAGCGATAGTAAAGGCCTGCCTCGGCAGCAAAAGCCATGTGTTCTGCTTGCGACAAGATGCGTCCAAAGAACTCAAAATCATCATTCAGGCTCAAGGACTCATCCCAACCGCCGTAGTTTTCGATCATGGAACGCGGCAAGAGGAACATCGCCGACTGCATCATCTGTCGCGCATTGGTCCATTCACAAACCAACCAGTCTGGTCCTGACATGTCCGTTTGGCTTGGTCGAGACTCAAAGCGAAGGGCTTGATGATCACCTTTGAACCGAATCCAAGGTGAAAATGGAACAATGAGCGAGGTAGGCGCACTTCTATGGTACAGGCTTTCCAAATGCTTTGGGTGCATTATGTCGTCCGCGTCAAAATAGATGACTTGCTCGCCTTGGCAGGCGGCAAACGCGGTATTCCGGGCGCTTGACGCCCCCCTGTTTGGCTGCGAGATCACTTTTATTCGCGGATCACTTAGGCTTGCTAGAACTTCCCGTGTCCCATCTGTCGAGCCATCGTCAACTATAATGATCTCAAAACTTTGAAACGTTTGTTGCAATACACTCTCGATCGCCGCCCTAACAAAGGGAGCGGCGTTGTAACACGCTATCAAGACAGAAATCGCGGTCCGATCGTCAGGCATTATTGTTGATCACTCCCACGAAAACACGAATTTTGAGCATGCACGGTGCGTGCCAATATGCTGCCGGCAAAAGATAGACAGGCTTAGTATGCTTGCATTGTTTCAGGCTGTTGGTGTTTGACTCACTCGTTGGACCCAATCACGCCTTATTCCTCAACGCGGGCTTCAAGAGTCTAATGCCTGCCTCTCGAACCAGCAGGCTATTAATAGGCAGGAATTGCGCGATTTTTTCAAAAATGACCGAACCAGTTGGCCGCGATTCGGGCGCAAGCCGCAGCGCAAGCTTTGCTGACTCAATCGCCTCATCATTTTGATCATAGGACAAAAGCAGTGCCGCAACATTCCATAGACCCGCGGCAATCTCGCTGTGATATCGCTCTGCGCCCTCATACTGGAGACAAAGCTTCAGAGACTCCATGTTCGAAATGGCACAATTTAGTCGGTTTTTCGCCGACATCGATGTGCCTATTCGGTAATTTATGATCGAGACTTCTGCCTCACTCGAGAAAGTCAGATTGCCAAAGGCCAGCTTTCGATGAAAGGCAGAGTCCTCTGCATATAGGATTTTGCGATCTTCATCATAACCGCCAATCGCCTCGTAGAGAGCATGACGATACAGCCCACAAAATGGATTGATCTGTTTGCCTATCGAATAGCGCTTGGGATCGGCTTCTAAAGCCGCGCGGTCAAACCGTTGCGTGAGAATGAGCTCATGGGTCTCATTGTCCCGGTACTCATAATCGAAAAGCACAACATCAAAGTGATCTTGCTCGATCCATTTGTGAGCCAAAGCGACAAAATTGGGGAGCAACTCGTCATCGGCATCGTGGAAATGGATCCAATCGGTTTTTACATGGCGAGCGAGCGCATTCTTACCTGCGCTGCAGCCCTTATTCACATCCCCGCGCAATACTTTTGCCCCATGAGCCGCCGCGACCTCGGCCGTATTGTCGGTAGAGCAATCATCATAGACCCAGATTTCATCAAATGCTTGGGATTGAGCATGCGCAGACTTGAGGAGCCGGGGTAAGTAGGGTGCCGCATTATAGGCGGGAATCAGGAGCGAAAGCGTCGGTCTTGGCATACTCACTTGCCCTTAAGTTTACTGACAACACGTCGTCCAATGTGATTTACCAATGGCCGTAGCGGGAGGTTGTTGAGGAAATAATACTTCTCGGGGCTATGCTGTCTAGGCTTTGCGACCTGAAGCAACCAATCTGGCGCACTTGCTTCAATTTGCTTGTTGTCGATGGCTCGTATGTAGGCGTCGATGCGCTGCTTTGCAATCAAATCGGGGTCCAATAATGAGGCAATCTGAGCTTGCGCCGCAGCGCCCATCTTGAGGCTCTCCTCTGGGCTAAGCGCTAATGCGCGTCGCAAAGCCGCCGCGAGAGCCTGCGCAGAGGTGCCGTCATAGACAAAGCCAGTCACGCCATCCTCAATGAGTTCTGCAGCCCCTGCGCGGTCCGAGCAGACCACAGGGCGCCCAGAAGCCATTGCCTCGATCACCGTGAAGTTGAAAACATCCCAAGTCGAAGGAATGAGGTTCACGAGAGAAGAGGCTTGCAGGGTTTGAACCGCCTCAGGTGGTACAGGGTCATGTGTAACAACACGTCCCTGCCAAATGGCCGGATACATCTTGAGCAATTGGTCTTTGGTTGTACCGATACCGGTTTCAGAATTAGCGAGATCGCGACCGTACCAATGCACGACTGGACAATCAGGTAGCAAAGTCAAAGCTTCCGAAAGAATCCTTGGCCCCTTCCACATTTGAATGCGGCCGAAGACAGATATTACGGGCCTTATCGTTGCCGGCTGGCTTTGCGATCCTGACCCAATCCAAGCTGGAGGCAGCAATTCAACCGCATGACTGCCTGATGCCCGGTTCCAATAATCCTGATTTGCTGCACTATAGGTTTGACAAGATGCCACTAAACGGGCGGCTTCTGACTCAATAGCAAGTGACAGCGCGCCAGCAATTTCTTCGCCGATTGCTGGGTCTTTGCTTTGAATTTGTCCACTACTTCCATGCATTTGAGCAATCACGGGCGTGTTGCCGGCGAGCAAGGGCGGGACCATTAGCAACCCAAAGTCCGTTGCCTCTATGATGTCAAATGGCCCATTTTCTTGGGCTTGTTCCCAACTCGCCCAGGCGGCGGCGAGATGACGACTGAGAGACGGCAATGCACTCAGGTGGTTCATCTTATCCAACCAGGCATTCACCCGAGCCGCTTCCAGCTTCTGAATCACCACGCCGTCGACGGATGTCCGCGAAGGCATGGCTGAATTGGCGAAGCAGCTTCCCTCGATTACAGTTACTTCTACCCCTGCGCGCACCAAGGCAGGTGCTAAGCATCTGTAAAATGTGCCGATTCCACCACCAAAGCCGGTGTACTCCGGTGACAGAAAGCAGATCTTTAGCGTCACTTGATTGTCCTATCGCTATCGCATTGTGTTCAGCGGCAACCCTTTGGAGGTCAATATAGATTTGCCCATCTCAACGCGGAAAGGGGCACCCATAAATGCCGATCAACTGAAAAACTGACGCCTTAGTCAGTCAATTAATGGGGAAAGCAGCTTAAGCGGCGAACCAGTTTGCTCTGACTCAATTCGATTAGAAAGTCGTGCTCTGGCCATCATAATGGCACCTGATAAATCGACCATGCGCCTCCCAAAACCTGAGTCATGCAGCCTTTCAAGATTGAGGTGTTTCAGTCGGTAGTAATCCATCGGCCCGACAAACCCCGATGTGGTCGCTGGGCCTCGACGAGGTTTGGGCCCCGCCCAATGAATTAGCGTTGAATCCGTTTCTTTCACAATTGGCCCAGCGCGGGATGCAAGAAAACGCTGGTTTAAGTCGCTTTCGCTCAAAACCGCCACTACCGCCTGTAAGTCTTTTTGGGCAAACCGAAACGATTGCGATTCCAATTTAGCTTGGACCATGAGATTCAGAATGCCTTGATCTAAGAAAATCGAAGAGGGTAGAACGTTCATAAGGTCTACCAGCTCCAGATATTCTTCAATCGAAAAAAGGCCTTTAGAGGCACCAAACGTGCCAGAGTTAAATAGCGTGGACCGATCCTTACAGCCGACCTTCCAACGGTTCGGCAGATCATCGACGGTAAAATATTGCTGCCCCAAAATCGTGTCATCCACGGTTTCATGAGACGTATTGGCTACAAAATCAGCGCTATCGAGCCAATTCGGGTCGAAAAAGCGACCCCAGCATACGGTGTCCGCATCAATGTGCAGGAACCTCTCAAACGGCGCATGCCAAAAAGCCAACATCTTTGTAAGGCCGTACCCATAACTTTTGGCCCTGAGCCTGGGGTCTGCATCAGAGGGGTCGATGTATGTCACGCCGTACCGTTTTATCAATGGACTGATCACAACCCGCCCATGCGGGATCAAGCAAATTGGCGTGTCAGGATAGAAATCCCGAATGCTGCTTAAGCATCCTGTGAGTAAATCTCTATCTCCCCAATAGCATGGGATTGTAATACCAAATTCAGAATTGGACTGTGTCAACTTGATCATCACTCCGCAACCAATCCGATCTTCCGTCGAAGATAATAGAGCCACATGCGATCAAAAATTATTCTTGGATCACGTAAAATGGGGGCGGATAACTTTAAAAACAAATTGCCGGTTAGCCGATCCGACCAGTGTGCTGAGAGACCATTACGAAGCTCTCGTCGGTTCGCCTCAAGCTTAGCAAGGTTCCGGTTCTGCGAATCTGATAGCGTGTTCGACAGATAACGCCTAGCTGCCACCTCTTCTTGATCGTGCACAGGCCCCCAAGTTGAGGTCTTTGAAGCATCGTGAATTCTGAAGATCACCAGAATGTCATTGATATACTGAACTTTTGTGAAGTTCTCTAGATATTGACATATCCCAGCGTAATCGAACACATTTCTAAATTCAGTCGGAAACCCACCTAAACTTAGCAAATTATCCCGCTTCAGGATCACACCAGGCTGATGCCAAGAGCACTCTGGACCCGGGCGGTAGATTCTGAGCAAGTTCTCGAGTGAAAGATTATTGTTTTCTGTAACCGAAACATCTGAGCCGCAGACATTCTTAACAGGTCCTGCAACCACGTCAGCCTTGATGGAGGCGAGCCCTATGGCTTTGAGTGAAGAAGGACTCATCACATCATCAGAGTTGATATTGTGGAACCAAAGCCCTGTCGCGCGCGCCAAACCAGTGTTTATAGCTGCCGCCTGCCCACCATCAGGACCGCTTTCCCAATGGTCGATCCACGCAGCATAGCGTTTGATAATCTCAACACTCTGATCCGTTGATCCGCCATCCATGATGAAATATTCGAGATTTGGATATCCTTGCAAAAGCACAGAGCGAATTGTCTCTTCAATAAATTCACCTTGATTGAAACTCGGGGTGACAATAGTAATCCGTGGCCACGGTTCACCGTCCGGTCGTAATTCAGGCATTTGGGCACATGCTTCAGTCCACGGCCAGCCAGTCTTACCAGGTGGCGGAGAAGGAAGATTGGACAGTGTCGGACGGCTCAAGACAAACTCCACAAAACTAACGCAATGATCTTAAAAAGTTGCTGGATTTTGCACACGCGAGCACTTTCGAACTTTTCTGCGCAATCACCACACACCCACGACGGGCACCCGTTTCATCTTCAGCGGATGTTGATGGATAAAGACAAACAAGCTCATGCTTAGCAGCCACGCTTGCGATGTATTCAGAGTTTAAACAAAGCCCTGGCCCGTAGTCGTCAAACGAATAGCCTGGATCATCAGGCACCCGAAAATCATCCACCAAGACCAATGATTCAGAGTGCGAGGAAAAAATGATGTCGAGCTCGTCTGCCAAGGGCAAATCTTTATGCCAATGCGCGTCAAGATAGGCTAACAATGGGCGATCGGCCTTGTGGGCCAAAGGTCCTGAGAGTATCGCTCTTAAAGCGGTGCGACTATCTTGGTTGTACAAGTGAACATTCGAAATCCCGCTCAGCCTTTCGGTTGAGAAGCCGAAATTCTCCTCACTTGCCTCACAGCTATAAATTGGCAGACCAAAAGATGACAGCCACTCGGTAGTTGTCCCAAGATAGGTTCCCGTCTCCAGAATGGCTTCAAAATTGCAGCCGCATATCAGGTCCGAAACCAGTTTGCACCTTGCTGCCTGTGCATTCATAGGCCCACCCCAAGCACGTCCAAGCCTTGGATTGCGACGGTACTTCAAAGCACCAAACTTCTTGGATCCGATCAGTTTGCGCAAGATATTCAACATGCCTGCAATCCCTTTATAGACATTCAGACGGAAGAATGAAGTTCGGCACTAATTCGCATGCAGCCATGGCCTTCGGACTGTGACAGGGCGCGGGTCTCGCCAGGGCGAAGTGTACGCTCAAAATCGACTTCCAACTCGTTGGGCGAGAAATCAAGATATTCAACCCCGGGATTGGTCAGCGCAACTATGAGCCTATATCGGCCCGACGCCAGCCCATCAGTTGGAATTTTGACTATTCGCTTGCTCGTACCGTGCTCAACAGTCGCCATCGATTGTGGAATCCAGCCGCCAACTGATGCGAGCCCCACAGGTGCACCCGTTGCGTCCAGTATCTTTACTTCGATAGCACAAACGGTCGTGACTTCAGCCTCAATTGTTAATTCAAGGTTAATCTCTTTTTCTACTGAAGCCTTTGCGTGCGTCACGGCAAGCCTTTGCAATTGCGGCTTAACACGACTGAATTCTGATGCGCTCTCAGAAGCGTCGGCATAGGTTCTCATGACATCCGTTACGGAACCGCCTGCCGCCACGCTACCTTGGTGCAACAAAATCCCTGATTTGCACATGGCCTGAATGGCGGCCATGTTATGGCTCACGAACAAAACGGTGCGGCCTTGGCCGGCAACATCCTGCATTTTTCCAAGGCACTTTTTCTGGAACTCTGCATCGCCGACAGCCAAGACTTCATCTACGATCAAAATCTCAGGTTCCAAATGCGCGGCAACGGCGAACGCAAGGCGCACATACATGCCACTTGAATAGCGTTTCACGGGCGTATCTAGGAATTTTTCAACGCCAGAGAAATCAACAATTTCGTCGAACTTACGGGCGATCTCCGCGCGGGTCATGCCGAGAATAGCACCGTTCAAGAAGATGTTTTCGCGACCGGAAAGCTCGGGATGGAAGCCCGTCCCAACTTCCAGGAGACTGGCTACCCGACCTTTGATTTCAACCCGCCCATCGCTCGGCTCTGTGATGCGCGATAGAACTTTGAGCAAAGTCGACTTGCCGGCACCATTGCGGCCAATGATTCCCACAACCTCGCCGCGCTTGATTTCGAAGTTTACATCTTTGAGGGCCCAGAACTCTTCAAGCTCGTCACCAGCGACGATGGCCTTGCCACGCGCCATCTCACCGGCACCTCGCAAGAAATTGCGGACATTCTGGCTGATGGCATCACGAAATGTATTCGGTCGATCTGCCGACTGGTGGCCAATAATATACTTTTTGCCAAGGCCTTCAGCCCGGATGACGGTATCAGAGGTCATTAGAATAAATCCGCAAAGGTTTTTTCGGTTGCTCTGAAAGTTCGGATTCCGAGCCACAAAAAGAAGGCGACAACGACTAAGCTCAACGCAAAGCCTGGCCAATAAAGGTTAGCCTGCCCGCCGAGCAGACACCAACGAAAGCCATCAATCACGCCAACCGCAGGGTTGATTGAGTAAATGAGGCGCAAATTCTCGGGGACAACGCTGCTCGCAAAGCCAACCGGCGACACGTACATGCCGAACTGCACGATAAAGGGCACAATGAAGCGAAAATCGCGATAGCGCACATTCAACGAAGCAAGGATCAATGCCGGTCCAAGGGCAGCGAGAACGGCCAAGATCACAAAGAAAGGCAGGAAGAGGATCTGCCAACTCGGGTAAAATCCAAGTACCACCATCAGGCCAAGCAACAGAACAAACGTCACGAGAAAGTCGACCAGAGCGACAATCGAACTAGCGGTGGGGACAATGAGCCTGGGGAAATACACTTTCCCGATCAAGTTAGAGTTTGAGACGAGGCTGTTGGCCGCTTGCGAGAGGATGGTCGAGAACAGAAACCACGGCAGCATGCCTGCCATAACCATGACTGGATAAGGTGCTGTCCCTTCCGTGGGTAACTTGGCCAGCGTCCCAAACACGACGGTAAAGATGACCATCGTCAACAAGGGCCGAATAACCGCCCAAGCCACGCCGATCACCGTCTGCTTGTACTGAACGGCAATGTCTCGCCATGCCAGAATGGCGAACAATTCGCGATAGGCCCACAAGTCAGACCAATAATTGCGTTCGGTGCGGCCAGCTTCGAGGACAAGCACGCGCTCTTGCCCAGGGGTCGATGGTGCCGATTGATCCAGTGATGAGGTCATTGTTTCTTTCTGTGTCATGGTCAGACGTTAAATCAAGTGCGCAAGGGCGGTTTCAATATGCAGATTGAAGACTTTGCGGCCGAACCGCTCTGTGACTGCATCTGAAAGCGCCTCCGGAGCAGGGCGTGGCTTGCGAAGTGCGGCTTCTAAAGCCGCAGGGAAATCAGTTTCATTGACACAGACACCTAGGGCTCCGTCGGCCAATGCATCACACGAACCACCCACATTCAGCCCAATGGCCGGAGTTCCGCAACTCATGGCTTCTAGGAATACGATCCCGAAGCCCTCGCCAGTCGATGGCAAAGCAAATAGGTCCGCGGCACGATAGAGATCGGGTAGATCTTCAATTGGAACCTTCCCCAAAAACCTCACCTTGTCAGCCACACCACAATCTCGGCTGAGCTGCTCCAGTCGCGGGCGGTCTGGTCCATCACCGGCAATGAGGTAAGAGATGGCATCATTAGATTGCGTGAGTGTCCTTAAATTGCGAATGATCCGATCATGGCCCTTATAGCCGCCACGACTATCCAGTCTCGCAACGGTCAGAATGGCTTTCTCGCCCTCGAGATTAAATTTCTTGCGCGCGGTCTGTCGATCGCCCAACTGAAACTCAGGCCCAAAAGTATTTGGAACCACAATACTATTGGCCTGGTCACGCAAAGACTGACGATCATAGCAAGCTTTGGTATGCCGACTGACGCAAAGCACGAGGTCAGAACGCTCGAGCGGCGTGAGCCGCGCTGGCGCTAATTGCTCCCAGACTTCAGTTCCATGCAATTGGGAAATCATTTTTGCGCCAATCAATTTGGCGATCAAATGAGCCAAACTGCCGTGATAAAGGTGGCCGTTGAAAACAATATCTGGCCGAAGAACCAAGGCGCGCGCGATTGCCTTGAGGGCATAGCTAAGTCGTCCGAGAACTGCAGGATATTGTTTTATCTTAGCGGGAAGTGAACCAATGAGGTCTGGAGATAGTCGAACCAATACTTCGACTTCTCCGATAGACTTCGCATGTGACATAGCCGTCAGGATGTCGCGGTTATACTGCGCAATACCACCATAGCCGCCGAAAGCATCGGTCGCTAGAAAAAGGATCTTAAGTGGGCGCGGCATAAATAAAGTGTCCAAGTCTGGCGCGACAAGCGAATACTCGCCTTCTCTCAGCAAAGGCGATGCCAGTCTTTTAAGGCATTTCCATGATAGATTCAGCCCAAGCCCGGGAAAATGATGCGGCGCTCAATGGCTTGTCAGAGATCGATTCTGTCTTCCAGCTCGCGATTGGTGTGCAGAAGCCAGTTTTGGGACGCTTGGTAATCATTTCTGGTAAGGGTGTGTGGGCCGCTTTCGCCAAGGCTTGCTTGCCAAAATTCTGCTTGAAGGAACGCAATGTGGGTGCCACTTGCGCAAGCAAAATACTATCTACGAGCGGTGTGCGGATTTCTAGACTATGGGCCATGCCTGCCCAATCAGAATCGCGCAAAAGCTGGTTGCGCATATAGTTCGTGGATTCTAGCGCACATACCCGCCCCATAGCAGAGCGGGGGGCAGGCTGCATACTGGCAGCAACACGCGCTAATGGCTTCAGACGACCCAACCCCAGGCTCAAAAGCTCAGGATCGAGAATGGTCTTCAACTCGAACGGCAGGAACAAGCCGCGCCGCAATAAGTAAGCCCCGGGGTACGTGCCGCCATAGGTCAACATGCCAGCAAGCTTAGGTGAGATACCAGTCTGCTTAAACAGGCCCAAGGCCGCGCGGCCAAGTGCACCCATGCCGGGAATTGCCGCTGGTACACTTAAATATTTCACCCATTTTGGGACATCTTGGAAACTTGGATAACCTGCCAAAAGCTCATCGCCACCAAGACCGGAGAGGGCAACCTTCAGTCCGGCTTCATGAGCAGCCTTTGAGACAAACCAAGTATTCACGCCATCGATCGAGGGCTGGTCCATTGCTTCCAAAATCAAAGGCAAGTCGTGTTTGAACTCCGCTCGGTCCACTGAGCGCACAACATGTTCAGCCTGATAGAGTTTCGCGATTTCCCGAGCCAAAGGAGTCTCATCTTCGGGTGTACCTTCAAACTCTTTAAAGCCCAGCGTAATAGCGCGAATCTTCTCCTGACCTGCGTCACGCATGAGACCGAGGAGTGCACCTGAATCGATCCCGGCAGAAAGAAACACACCGACTTCAACATCAGAAAGCAAGTGGGCGCGCACACTCTCGAGCGCGGCCTCTTTAATCCGGGCTTCCATCTGAGTGGGTGACCCTTGAATGCGAGGGGCACCTGCCAGGACTCCGGCGATCGAGTAAAACGCCTTTGATGGATGGACGCCTGCGGCGTCCACGATTTGCGTATGACCAGCCGGCAATTGACGGATGTCGCGGTAGCAGGTGAACGGCTCTGGTACGCTGCCCCAGAGATAGAAGCCAACCACACCTGCTGGTTCAGGTTCGCGACTAATCTGTCCGCCAGCTAAGAGCGCTTTAACCTGGCTTGCGAAGCGCACGGTCCAACCATCATTGGCGATGTAGAGCGGCTTGATGCCATATGGGTCACGCGCAAAGAATAAACGGCGTGCTTCCCGATCCCAGATTGCGATGGCAAACATGCCGCGCAAGCGGCGAACCATCGCTTCACCCTCGAGCGCATAGAGGTGCAAGATCGCCTCGGTATCCGAAGTGGTGCGGAAGACATACCCTTTGGATTCAAGATCGCGTCGCAGCTCTGGATAATTGTAAATCTCACCATTAAAAACAATGGTATAGCGACCTGTTCCGTCACTCATGGGCTGGTTGGCCCGCTCGGAGAGGTCTTGGATCGACAGCCTGCGATGGCCAAAGCCGATGCGACGGTCTTCACTCCACCAAACCCCGACACCATCAGGGCCGCGGCGAAACATATGATCACGTGTGGCAATCAGTTCTGCTTCAGACGGCGCGGAAGCAGAATGATTATAGGCAAAGATGCCATTTATGCCGCACATAGGAACGAAGCTCTTAAGGTGTCATCAAAACATAATTGGCTTACTAGCGCTCTAAAGCTAAACGCAAATTTACCATTGAACATACTCTTTACATTCACGATCATCGCATTGAAAGGCCTGAACTAGAAAATTGCGGGCAATAAACTACTGAATTCTATAAATTCGCAGTTTTACGTGTGTTTCAACAAAATACCCCTTTTAAGTGACCTTCTGCTTCACCTAGAACTGCCACGACCCTACCCACAAAACACTCTGTCCACTAACGTTGCTCATGAGAATTACTTCCCTCGACAGATCTCGGATCGAACGCCTATGCTGAGTTCACAGCGAGACTGGGCATCGTCGAGGTTTTCACTCAGAAACCGCCGCCAAGGCACCATGCGCCTCAAAACTCAAAACAGCAAAGTATCGACGAAG
>NKIC01000497.1_pt1 | contig 27399 bp, 4 predicted proteins | sample 1173441 | NCBI WGS metagenome assembly NKIC01 (sample SAMN07190239, study PRJNA340070) | algae metagenome | isolation source: Clonal culture of Asterionella formosa BG1 isolated from Esthwaite Water | host: Asterionella formosa BG1 | place: United Kingdom: Esthwaite Water | collected 2014-12
AATCTCTCGAACGGTGAACTTCTGGAAATGGAGACTGGCCAGGGTCACACGCTCTTCGGGTTGGATCTGTTTGTAGTGCTTGAGTGGAGTGATTTGCATCTGCGGACCTTACAGGGTTGGCAGGTGTTGCACTTCGCTTTTGAATCCGCCCTGGAAATCTCAAAAAGAGTAAGTAACGGGGCAGTCGTGTCAAGCATTGATTAGGATACCTTTCACAAATAATTGGAGCGATACTCGGAATGGCTTAGGGCGCTTCCAATGAAGTTACTCAATACCGCCTGCATGCGCGTCATGCCGTCTTCGCTCATATCGATGAGGTAACACTCAGCATCGGCGGGTAAACCAGACAGTATGGAAAAACTGTCTGGTACCCGAGCGTCAACAAAAACAAGAGTACCGGTCATAGATGCTTTCTGAACATGCAGAGCTTTGTGGTGTGATAAAAAATAATAGGCAGAGGACACCACCCCAACCATCATGTGCTGAATACCTCTAAATCAGGCAGTGATCACAGCAGTGCCTCCAACAAGTTGGTTGAGCAAAGCAACTGAATCAAAGGTGGCCGTGGTGCCAAATAGACTGACCTCTACAACTCCCCCTAGGTTGGTGCCAGCGAACTGAATAAGCGTGGGGGCTGTGCCTTGGTCCAGCACCGAAACGAAAGACACGTCGTTCAGCGCATTGAGGTTGTTGATTTGGTCGTCGATGTAGACCAAATCTCCCAGCGCAAAGTTGTTCAGCGCCACGTTCAGGTCTCCCAGCTGAATGCCGTCATAGCCTGTGCTGCTGTTGCCTCCGCTGGCGTCGTAGTCCTTGGCCACCAGCGCGTAGTTGCCACCCGCAAGGTCCAGCGCCACAGCACTACTCGATGGGCTTCCCGTACCTTCAATGTCCAGCCAGTTGTGCCCTGCCACCATCGCTGCGTTGCTGTCCATGGCCTGTGACGCCACTGCGTTGGCTACAGTGCCCGTACCCGGCGTGACGGTGCTGAAGTTCAGGCTGGTGCTGCCGTTGTAGGCCTCTGTGGCTTGCCCCGAGGTTTGCCCCACAAAGGCACCTGCGTCAATCTCGATGTGGTAGTTGCTCGCCAGGTCCAGATCAAACGTGGGATTGAACGTGACCTTCCCGCCAACGATGCTCAACTGCGTGCTGTCGGTGACTGCGATCAGCTGGGTGTGATTGCTGCTCTCGCCACGGAAACCCGCTCCCCCATCGTCAACGATGCGGATGTACTTGCCCGCCTGCGCTGTGACCGACTCGCTGTACCTCAGCACGATGTCCGAGCTCACATCCAGGTTGCTCACGTTGTCCAAGGCGCTGGCTTGCAGCATTGGGCGAAGGCCCGGTGTGGTGGTGTTGGGGTCGTAGCCGGTGACCGTCTCGATGGCCGCGTTCAGGTTGGCGTTGAGGGCCAGCTTGGCGTTGTTGGAGAGCACCGCACCATCGGCAAAGATCAGCTTGTCGTTGAGCGCACCGTTGCCGCCAATCACCTTGACGCTTTCGGTCTGGCCGCTGACGAGGCGACTGAAGGTCAGGACGCTGCCGGCCACGCTTTTGCTGTAGTCGCCCCAGTTGCCGCGCAGATAAATCAGGTCGCTGCTGGCACCCAGCAAGGTGGCGTCCACGGTGCTGCCGTCACCCACGTACACCGTGTCCACCCCGACACTGCCCACGGCAATGAGCTGCATGCCGGCTCCAACCGAGGCAAAGGTCTCGCCTCCGCTGTCCAGAGCAAACGCTTTGATTGTGGCGCTCAGGGTGCTGCCCGGTGCAGCGGCCCCGAGCGGCTGCAGCGAGGTCTCGCTGCCCAGACTGGGCAATTGAGTGCCACTTTTGAGCAGGTTGAACAGGTCCCAGGCACTCACACTGCCATCAGCATATACCAGCAAGTCGCTGCTGACCAGGCTGGCGGCTTTGCTCACCCGCACCAGCTCGCGGCTGGCACCGCTGCCGCGGTACAGCGTCATCACAGTGCCCGTGAGTGAAACGCCATAGTCGCCGTAAGCGCCGTCAAGGTAAACCATGTCAGCACTGGCGCCGCTGTTAGTGAAGTCGATGGCCGAGCCCGCACGAACGTGGATGGTGTCCACCCCTGTAGTACCAGCTTGGCTGATGTACTGGCCTTGCAGACTCAGCGGGCTGGCCTTGAGCTGGTAGTCCACATGGTTGACACCCGAGCCGGCCAGCAAGAAGTATTTGGAGGTCAACGTGGGGATGTCGACCGTGGCGTTGATGTTGACAGCCAGCGTCTGACTGGTCACCGCCAGCCCGTCACTGACCGTCACAGTGAAGCTCTCGCTGGCGTTGCTGTCCAGCGCCTGCATGGCCGCACCATCGGGTGTGTAGGTCCAAGCTCCGCTGGCCTTGTTCACCATCAAGGTGCCATACAGACCACTGAGACTGACGGAGGTGGCTAGACCATCGACAACTCCTTGAATGCCGAACATCAGCGCGTCATTCTCGGCGTCGCTGGCCAAGAGTGTGCCGCTGCTGGTGCTGAAGCTGTCGGTGCCTGCCGTGTCTGTGTAAGTTGCAGCAAGCGGTGCAGTAAGCGAAGGGGCTGTGTTGTAGCGTGTCACTGCATCGGTTGCAGCGCTGCTCACGCTTTCGGCCTTGCCAAAGCCATCGGTGTAATTGGCCACCACCGTGATGGCTTTGCCCACATCCGTCTGTTTTAGGGTGTCAGTAATGCCTGTGGCACCGCTGATGTTTACCCCTGCGGACAGCCACTGGTAACTGATCACTCCAAGACCATCTGCATCGGTCAGCGTGCTGCTAACGGTGAGCACTTGGCCCTGAATAGACGTTCCGTTGATCGTCACGCTGCCTGTGGGCAGGTCGTTGACGTTGACCACCGCTAACGTAGCAGAGCTGGTTTGGCTTTCTGCGACCCCAAAGCCATCGGTGTAGCTGGCCACCACGTTGATCACTTTACCGACTTGGGCCTGAGTCAAGGTAAGGGTGCTGCCGGTGGCCCCTGAGATATTGCTGCCATCTGCTCGCCACTGGTAGCCAATCAGACCCACACCGTCTACGTCGGCAAGACTGTTGCTTGCAATGAGCACTTGACCTTGGGTGGCAACACCACTGATCGTCACGGTGCCTGTGTTCAGGTCGTTGATGTTGATCACCGCGCTGGTGGCAGAACTGATCACGCTCTCGGCCTTGCCAAAGCCGTCGGGATAATTTGCCACCACCGTGATGGATTTTCCTACCTCTGATTGAGTCAGGGTATAGGTCGAACCGGTGGCGTTTTGTATCTGGGTGCCATCGGCTCTCCACTGGTAGCTGATCACGCCCAAGCCATCTGCATCGGCAAGCGTGTTCGTGGCAGTCAAGGTCTGCCCCTGAATAGCTACTCCGCTGATCGTCACATTGCCAGTGGGCAAATCATTGACGTTGGCCACAGCAGTGGTAGCCGAACTGATCACGCGCTCAGCAACACCAAACCCATCGGTGTAGCCAGCCACCACCGTGATGGCCACGCCCACATCCGATTGCTTGAGCGTGTAAGTAGCACTGGTCGCTCCGCTGATGCTCACCCCAGCAGCTTGCCACTGGTATCCAACCGTACCTAACCCGTCCACGTCGGACAACGTGTTCGTGGCGGTCAAGATCTGCCCCTGAGTAGAAGTACCACTGATTGTCACTCCACCTGTCGGCAGGTCGTTCACGTTGGCCACGGTGATGGTCGCCGCGCTGCTCAAGCTCTCGGCCTTACCAAAACTGTCGGTGTAGTTCGCTACCACCGTAATGGCCTTGCCCACATCGGCCTGTGTTAGGGTGAGGGTGTTGCTGATGGCACCGCTGATGTTCAACCCCGCCGCTCGCCATTGGTAGCTGACCAAACCCAGCCCATCCACGTCGGCTATCGTGTTCGTGACGGTCAAGGACTGTCCCTGGGTGGCCGCACCGATGATCGTCACGGTACCCGTAGGCAGGTCGTTGATGTTGGCAACAGCGCTGGTGGCAGAGCTGCTCACGCTTTCGGCTGCTCCAAAGCCATCGGTGAAGTGCGCCAGCACCGTGATGGTTTTGCTGACATCGGACTGTTTGAGGGAGTAAGTGCTGCTGGTAGCACCACTGATGTCTACCCCATCTGCCCGCCACTGGTAGCCAACAGCGCCCAATCCGTCCGCATCGGCCAATGTGTTCGTGGCGGTCAATGTCTGGCCCTGTGTGGCCGTGCCGCTGATCGATACGGTGCCCGTGGGCAGGTCGTTGATGTTGGCCACGGCGCTGGTCGCTGTACTGCTCACGCTCTCGACTGTGCCGGTGCCGTCGGTGTAGCGAGCCAGAACCGTGATACCACGGTTGACATCGGATTGTTTGAGGGTGTAAATGCTGCTGGTCGCCCCGCTGATATCTACCCCATCTACCCTCCACTGGTAGCTGATCGTACCCAGCCCGTCCACATCGGCCAGCGTGTTTGTGGCGGTCAATGTCTGGCCCTGAGTGGCAGTGCCGCCAATGGTGACGTTGCCACTTGGAAGGTCGTTGACGGCAGTGATGAAAACAGTCGTGGTGGTGGTGGCTGCCATGGCCCCACCTTCACCTTGTGTGCTCGTGTTGCCGTCGCTGAAGCGCCACTCCAACTGTACAGATGCTGGTGGCGCATCGGCAGTATTGCGGTACTCGAATGCGCTCAGCACTTGGTTGACTAGAACCTGCGTAGCATTTGCATTGAAAGTGATCCTCACAACACCGGCGGACGCCTTGGTCACAGAGCCCACCACGACGCCAGAAACCAAAAAATCACCCCCTTCTGTGAGAGCCTGAAGGCTGGAACTGAACAAGTCTTCAGCCTGAGCGCCGCCTTGGCGCGAGAGCGCAATAGACGAGCCACCGTAGTTGCCTGCAGCGTTCAATTCGGCATCTGAGATGACAACGCTACTGTCCAGCGCGATTGGCGCAGCGTTCTCAATGTAGCTGACAAACGCATCAACGGTAGAGTCGGCATCGAAGGTCGTATCCAGACTCCCATCAGCGTTGTAGCGAAACACAGCAAAAGTGTTGCCGCTGCTACCCGCCACCACAATCTTGCCATCGGACTGCAGCTTGACGCTGTTCGCATAATCGGACGAGCTAGGAAGAGTGGTGATGACCATGCCGTCACCCGAGAAACTTGTATCAAGACTACCGTCTATGTTGTAGCGCTGCAGAGCGAAGTCGCCACCGTAGCTAGATCCCGCAACGACGATCTTGCCATCGGTTTGCAGCGCCAGGCTTGTGGCAGACATACTGCCGTTGGTGACTATGCCGCCGCCAGAGAAAGAACTATCCAGACTGCCGTCAATGTTGTAACGCACCAAGACCAAACCATCGAAGCCGTTTACATAGTAAGTTCCCGCCACAACAATTTTTTCGTCCGTCTGAAGTGCAGCGCTCGCAGCAGAGGTGCTTACCCCTATGGCTGTGGTGAGTTTGCCGTCGCCTGAAAAGCTGGTGTCCAAGCTCCCGTCGACGTTGTAACGCACCAAGGCGAAGTCGCGTCCACTGTTACCAAATAGCAGGATTTTTCCGTCAGGCTGCAAAACAACGCCAGCAGAACTCGAATCGCTTGAGCCTATTGCCGTGGTGAGGTTGCCGCTTCCTGTATCCGAAAACAGCGTATCAGCCGTTCCATCTGCATTGAAACGGGCCACAGCAAAAACTGTCCGTAAAAAGCCAAGTTCGACATCGAAGATAGTGCTGCTACCCACCACGATAATCTTGCCATCGGGCTGCAGTGCGACGCTGTTAGCGATGTCTGTACTTGAACCTAAAGCTACGGAAAGCATACCGTCACCTGAAAAAGTCGCATCGAGACCGCCATCCGTGTTGTAGCGGACAATGGCGAAGTCATTGTTGTTACCGTTGTAGCTTGAGCCCACCACGACAATCTTACCGTCGGGCTGCAATGCGACGCTTTGAGCCAAGCTGTTACTCGAACCTACCGCAGTAGTGATAACCCCATCACTTGAAAAGCCTAGGTCTATACGTCCGTCACGCAAGTACCGTACTAGAGCGAAGTTTGAGTACCCATTGTTGTAACCATATCCCGCTAGGACTATTTTTCCATCAGGCTGCAGAACTAAGCTGCTCGCCGAGTTGGGGAATGAGGGCGATCCGTTCGCGGTTGAGACCATACCGTCTCCACGAAAACCAAACCGCGGCGCAGTGTTGGCAACCAGCAGTTCACTGAGTCCATCCAACACCAAGGGAGCTGTTTCGATGGCTCCAACGGTCACCTCCAGAGCTGAATTGCCACTCAGTGCCTGTGGCCCCGTGGAATCGGATGAGGCCGCTACATCTGCCTGTGTGTGCTGCGCCAACGACTGCAGGAACTCCAACCCAATCGCCCCTTGCGCGACATTGCAACCGTACAGAAGAATGTCACCACCTTCGCTCAAGCTCTTGCCCATGGTTTGCAACGCTGTGTCGTACAACGGCAAGGAGGCCAAGTCGAGCTGTGTACTGCCAAGCAATAAGCGGCCTGCAGCCCCGTGACTGACGATGTGTACCGATGCCAAATCGCTGTAGTTACTCAACACAGCCTGCATGCGCGTCATGCCGTCTTCGCTCATATCGATGAGGTAACACTCAGAATCGGCTGGCAGACCAGACAAGATCAAGGAACTGTCAGCTACCCGAGTATCAACAAAAACAAGAGTCTGGGTCATAGATGCTTTCTGAATGTGATTTGCGTGGTGGTGTACGGCAGAGAAAAAGTGAGGCACAGAGGGGCAGTGCCTGCACATGGCGTGCTGAGCATCACCGCTTCAGGCGGTGATCACAGCAGTGCCGCCGACCAGTTGCGTGAATGCATTGATAGATTCAAAGCTGGAGTTGCTGCCCAACAACCTGACCTCAACAAAGCCCCCCAAACTTGTGCCAGCGAACTGAATCGGTGTTGGGGCTGTTCCTTGGTCCAGCACCGCAGAGAGAGTCAGATCGTTCAGAGCATTCAGGTTGTTGCCTTGGTCGTCGATGTAGACCAAATCTCCCAGCGCAAAGTTGTTCAGCGCCACGTTCAAGTCACCCAACTGAATGCCGTCGTAGCCAGTGCTGCTGTTGCCTCCGCTGGCGTCGTAGTCCTTGGCCACCAGCGCATAGTTGCCACCCGCAAGGTCCAGCGCCACAGCACTACTCGATGGGCTGCCAATTCCTTCAATGTCCAGCCAGTTGTGCCCTGCCACCATCGCTGCGTTGCTGTCCATGGCCTGTGACGCCACCGCGTTGACCACGGTGCCCGTACCCGGCGTGACCGTGCTGAAGTTCAGGCCGCTGCTGCCGTTGTAGGCCTCTGTGGCTTGCCCCGATGTTTGACCCACGAAGGCACCTGCGTCAATCTCGATGTGGTAGTTGCTCGCCAGGTCCAGATCAAAGGTGGGATTGAGCCTGACCTTCCCGCCAACGATGCTCACCTGCGTGCTGTCAGTGACGGCGATCAGCTGGGTGTGATTGCTACTCTCACCACGAAAACCCGCTCCACCGTCGTCCACGATGCGAATGTACTTGCCCGCCTGCGCCGCAACCGACTCGCCGTACCTCAGCACGATGTCCGAGCTAACGTCGAGGTTGCTCACATTGTCCAAGGCGCTGGCTTGCAGCATTGGGCGAAGGCCGGGCGTGGTGGTGTTGGGGTCGTAGCCGGTGACCGTCTCGATGGCCGCGTTCAGGTTGGCGTTGAGGGCCAGCTTGGCGTTGTTGGAGAGCACCGCACCATCGGCAAATATCAGCTTGTCGTTGAGCGCACCGTTGCCGCCAATCACCTTGACGCTTTCGGTCTGGCCGCTGACGAGGCGACTGAAGGTCATGACGCTACCGGCCACGCTTTTGCTGTAGTCGCCCCAGTTGCCACGCAGGTAAATCAGGTCGCTGCTGGCGCCCAGCAAGGTGGCGTCTACGGTGCTGCCGTCACTCACGTACACCGTGTCCACACCGACACTGCCCACGGCCGTAAGCTTCATGCCTTGTCCGACAGAAGCAAAGGTCTCGCCGCTGCTGTCCAAAGCAAACGCTTTGATCGTGGCGCTCAGAGTGCTGCCCGGCGCAGCTGCCCCAAGCGGTGCCTGAGTCGTTTCGCTGCCAAGGTTAGGCAATTGGGTGCCACTTTTGAGCAGGTTGAACAGGTCCCAAGTACTGACACTGCCATCAGCAAACACCAGCAGGTCGCTACTGACCAGGCTGGTACCTCTGACCACTCGCACCAGCTCGCGGCTGGCACCGCTGCCGCGGTACAACGTCATCACAGCACCCGTGAGTGAAACGCCATAGTCACCGTAAGCGCCGTCAAGGTAAATCTTGTCGGCGCTGGCTCCGCTGGCGGTGAAGTCGATGGCCGAACCCGCACGGACGTGGATGGTGTCCACCCCCGTGGTGCCCGCTTGGCTGATGAACTGGCCTTGCAGACTCAGCGGGCTGGCCTTGAGTTGGTAGTCCACATGGTTGGCACCCGATCCGGCCAGCAAGAAGTATTTGGAGGTCAGCGTGGGGATGTCGACCGTGGCGTTGATGTTGACAGCCAGCGTCTGGGTGGTCACCGCCAGTCCGTCACTGACCGTCAAAGTGAAGCTCTCGCTGGCGTTGCTGTCCAGCGCCTGCATGGCCACAGCATTGGGTGTGTAGGTCCAGGCTCCGGTGCTGGCATTGACAACCAAGGAGCCATATAAACCTTGCAACGAAGCAGCCCCACTCAAGACAGAAGCACCGACCAGACCAAAAATCAATGAGTCTCCATCTGAATCAGAAGCAATCATTTGACCATTTGCACCTGAAAACAGATCAGAACTCGCAGTATCAAAATACTCAAGACCTGTCAGAGGCTGTAATGAGGGCGCACTGTTGAGCAAACCGAACAGCACCTCACTGTTGATCGTTTGATCTGCAAATTGCAACAGCTGAATGTTGTTCAGCTGATCAATGCCATCTCTGTCTGCAACTGAATCAGAAACCGTTAACCAGCTACCGGATTGCTCAAAGCTATATTCTGAAAAAAGTCCAGTAAATACAACCTTATCTACACCACCACCACCGTCAATGGTGTCGTTACCATCCCGCCCAGTAAATCCGTTATTCAGGCCGTCACCAATGAGTGAATCAGCATATTTGGAACCGCGCACACCAGCCACGCTGATCAGTGTGTCAGTTCCGCCGTGACCGTCTTGGGCTGTTCCCGTGAGCAGGTTAACTGTTACAGCTTGCGTGCTAAAACGATAGTCGGCAACCACGGTCGCGCCAGCCGATCCGTCGATGGTGTCATTGCCAGCCAGACCATAGAAGACCTCGACGTAGTTGTCCACACTGTACGTGTTGCGGTTACTTCCGATGAAGCGATCGTTTTGTTCACTGCCACGAGCAGCCTCAATGTTGCGCAGCACATCGATATTTCCAAAGCCGTCCTGCGCAGAGCCATCGCTGTAGCCCCCCAGTGTGACCACCACCCCATTTGGACTGTTGTTGAAGTCCACTCGGTCAAACCCGCTGCCGCCATCGACCGTGTCGTTGCCCGCATCGGAGCGGAAGAATTCGAAATTGTCGTTCGCGGTATTGCCACCCGTCAACACATCGTTATGGACGGAGCCGTACAAACCTTCGATATTGACCAAGGTGTCCGTACTGCCATCACCATCTTGCGCCACTCCCGTCGCCATATTGGCCACGATACCCGCCGTAGCCGCGCTGTACACCGCCAAGTCGAGTCCGCCCCGGCCATCGATGTAATCACTGCCAGCTCGGCCTTCAAAAACCTCAGCAACGCGTGCGCCGGTCAGAGGATTGAGACTATCGTTGCCAGAACCCAGCAAGGTGTCGTTAAAGGCTGAGCCCCGCACTTCCTCAATACCCGTGAACTGGTCAGTACCACCAAACCCATCAGAGGCCAAGCCTTGCTGTATGTCAACTGTGACAGCGTTGGGCGAGGTGTCAAAGCTGATGCGATCAGTGCCACCATTGCCATTGATGGTGTCATTGCCCGCGCGACCTTCAAATGACTCAAATACGCCGCTGTCGCTGCCCGTGAATGTGTCAGCAAATTGCGAGCCTCGCACTTCCTCAATGCTGCGCAAAGTGTCCACGCCACCCCAGCCGTCCTGAGCAGTGCCGTCGGCCGTACCACCAAGCGTGACGTTCACAGCGTTGGGACTGTTGCTATAGTAGGCCCGATCAAAGCCTGCACCACCATCGATGGTGTCATTACCCGCATAGCCCTGAAAGCCTTCGAAGCCATCAATCGGAGAGCTTGTGCGCACGCCACTGGCAGGGTTGCCGCCAATCAGCACGTCGTTGAATGTAGACCCCCACACCAGCTCGACACTGATGAGCTCGTCGGTTCCCCCGTAGCCGTCTTGTGCAATGCCCGTGGCAAGGTTGACATTAACGCCTGCGAGGGCTGCGACGTAACGTACGAAGTCGTTTCCTGCGCCACCGTCAATGCTGTCGTTTCCTGCGCCACCGTCAATGGTGTCGTTTCCAGCGCGGCCTTCAAAGGTGTCGTTGCCAGCGCTACCAATGATCTGATCGGCAAATTGTGAACCTCCAACTCCTTCGATACCAGACAGCGTGTCTTGATTGCCCCAAGCGTCAGTTGCAGTACCAAGTGCCAAGTTGATCACTGCGCCCTGAGTAGCAGGTCCACTTTGATCAAACCCATCATCCTGATATTCAACCCAATCAAAACCAGCTGAACCTCCAACAATGGTGTCGTTTCCACTGCCTGGATTAAACCAGTTACCAGTACCTGGCGCGGAGATCAATGTGTCAGCGCCACTGCGTCCGAAAACATAGCCTGAGCCAGACAGGATGATCGTATCGCCAAACGCAGAGCCATGAACACCTTCTATGCCAATGAGAACATCCTGACCTGCACCGCCACTGGCGGTCTGATTGACCAGGTCGACCTGCACTGCACTGGTTGCGTCCTCGTAGAAGACGACATCTTGACCATCGCCACCAAGGATGGTGTCGTTGCCATTTGAGGCGTTGATGAAAAAGTCGTCCCCTCCATTGCCATACAGTTCATCATTACCACCACTACCATTGATCGTGTCGTTGCCTGTACCGCCTTTGATCAAATTGTTGGAATTGTTGCCCAGCAAGACGTTCTTGCCAGACTCATCGAAGACTTCATACACACCACTGAGGCCTGAGAGGTTAATGAGCGTGTCATCAAGGCCACCGATAACAATGCCGTCTATGGCCCTATAAAAGAGAGGTTGGGTTTGGTTGTTGCCATCGATAAGTTGGGAGTTGCTTGTGCGAATATCATCGATGAGTAAGTAATCGCCAGAGCCGAAAGAGACGGCGAACACCAGTTCGACAAGGCTGCCGTTGACCACAACACTGGGGGCTGCAAGCGTGACCAAGTCACTACCATTGCCTTTTTTGAAGGTGATGGAGCCTATATTGAGTGAGGCAAGCTCTAAGTGAAATGTCAGGACCAGCTTGTTGCCAGCGATCACTGCAGATTTGACCGCAGAGTTATTGCCTGCGGTCAATTGCAGGTCCAGCCGCTGGTTTCCTCCATCGAACGTGATCTGTTCGATATTGCGCAAGGTGTCGGTACCATTGCGATTCGCCACCATATCGGTGACGGTGTATGAGTTGTCGTAGTTGCGCTGGATCAGGTACTGATCGCGGCTGCCTTCATAGCTCGCAAAGTCGTTACCACCACCACCGTCAATGGTGTCGTTACCACCCCGGCCAGTAAATCCGTTACTGAGGCCGTCACCAATGAGTGAATCAGCATATTTGGAACCGCGCACACCGGGCACGCTGATCAGCGTGTCAGTTCCTCCGTGCCCGTCTTGGGCTGTTCCGGTGAGCAGGTTAACTGTGACCGCCTGCGTGCTAAAAAGATAGTCGGCAACCACGATGGCACCAGCCGATCCGTCAAGGGTGTCATCGCCAGCCAGGCCGTAAAAGACTTCGACGTAGTTGTCCACACTGTACGTGTTGCGGTTGCTGCCAACGAACCGATCATTGTGTTCACTGCCACGAGCAGCCTCAATGTTGCGCAGCACATCGATATTTCCAAAGCCGTCCTGCGCAGAGCCATCGCTGTAGCCCCCCAGTGTGACCACCACCCCGCTAGGGCTGTTGTTGAAGTCCACTCGGTCGAACCCGCTGCCGCCATCGACCGTGTCGTTGCCTGCATCGGACCGGAAAAATTCGAAACTGTCGTTGACGCTGTTGCCCCCCGTCAACACATCGTTGTGCGTAGAGCCGTACAAACCTTCGATATTGAGGATAGTGTCCGTACTGCCGTAACCATCTTGCACTACACCCGTCGCCAGATTGGCCACGATACCCGCCGTAGCCGCGCTGTACAGAACCAAGTCAAGTCCGCCCCGGCCATCTATGTAATCGTTGCCAGCTCGGCCTTCAAAAACCTCAGCAATGCGTGCGCCGGTGAGTGGATTAAGCCTGTCATTGCCAGAACCCAACAACGTGTCGTCGAAGGCTGAGCCCCGCACTTCCTCAATACCCGTGAACTGGTCAGTACCGCCAAACCCATCAGAGGCCAAGCCTTGCTGTATGTCAACTGTGACAGCGTTGGGCGAGGTGTCAAAGCTGATGCGATCGGTGCCGCCGTTGCCATTGATGGTGTCATTGCCCGCAAGACCTTCAAATGACTCGAATACGCCACTGTCGCTGCCCGTGAGTGTGTCAGCAAATTGCGAGCCCCTCACTTCCTCAATGCTGCGCAAAGTGTCAACACCACCCCAGCCATCCTGAACAGTGCCGTCAGCCGTACCACCTAGGGTGACGTTCACAGCGTTGGGACTATCGCTGTAATAGACCCGGTCAAAGCCAGCGCCACCATCGATGGTGTCGTTACCCGAAAAGCCCTGAAAACCTTCGAAACCATCGATCGGGGAGCTTGTGCGCACGCCATTGGCAGGGTTACCTCCAATCAGCACATCATTGTATGAAGACCCCCACACCATCTCGATACCTGTGAACTGGTCTGTACCGCCAAACCCATCGGTAGCAAAGCCTTGCTGCATATCGACAAATACAGCATTGGGTGAAGTAATAAAGCTGATGCGATCGGTGCCACCATAACCATTGATGGTGTCATTGCCCGCGCGACCTTCAAATGACTCGAATGCGCCGCTGTCGCTGCCAGTGAGTGAGTCAGCAAATTGCGAGCCTCGCACTTCCTCAATGTTGCGCAAAGTGTCCACGCCACCCCAGCCGTCCTGAGCAGTGCCGTCGCTAGTGCCACCTAAGGTGACGTTCACAGCATTCGGGCTATCGCTGTAGTAGACACGGTCAAAGCCTGCGCCACCATCAATCGTGTCATTACCCGCAAAGCCCTGAAAGCCTTCGAAGCCATCGATCGGAGAGCTTGTGCGCACGCCATTGGCAGGGTTACCTCCAATCAGCACATCGTTGTATGAAGACCCCCACACCAGCTCAATACTTTTGAGCTCGTCGGTTCCACCGTAACCGTCTTGTGCAATGCCCGTGGCAAGGTTGACATTAACACCTGCGAGGGCTGCGCCGTAACGGACCATGTCATAACCTGCATTACCGTCAATGTAGTCGGAACCAGCACCGCCTTCGAATGTGTCATTGCCTACACCAGCGAAGAAAAGGTTGTTGGCGTTGTTTCCCTGCAAAACATTGTTGCCAGCCTCATCGTTGATCTCGTACACACCGCTGAGACCAGAGAGGTTGATGAGCGTATCACCAGGGCCACCGATGGCAATGCCATCTACGACTCTGTGAAAAAGAGGTAGGGTTTGGTTGCTGACATCGATAAATTGGGAGTTACTTGAGCGAATATCATCGATGAGTAAGTAATCACCAGAACCGAAAGAGACGGCGAACACCAGTTCGGCCACGCTGCCGTTGAGCACAACACTGGGGACCGCAAGCGTGACCAAGTCACTGCCATTGCCTTTTTTGAAGGTGATGGAGCCCATGTTGATCGAGGCAACCTCTAAGCGAAAGGTAACGACCAGCTTGTTGCCATCAATCACAGCGGATTTGACCACCGAGCTGTTGCCTGCGGTTAATTGCAGGTCCAGCATCCTATTTACCCCATCGAACGAGATCTGCTCGATATTGCGCAAGGTATCGGTACCATTGCGGTTGGCCACCATATCAATAACGGTGTACGAGTCGTCGTTGTTTCGCTGGATCAGGTACTGATCGCGACTGCCCTCATAGCGCGTAATGTCGTTGCCAGCCCCCCCGTCAATGGTGTCGTTACCACCACGCCCAGTAAATCCGTTATTCAAGCCGTCACCAATGAGTGAATCAGCATATTTGGACCCGCGCACACCAGCCACGCTGATCAGTGTGTCAGTACCGCCGTGGCCGTCTTGGGCTGTACCGGTTAGCAAGTTAACTGTAACTGCCTGCGTACTAAAAACATAGTCGGCAACCACAATGGCACCAGCCGATCCATCAAGTGTGTCATCTCCAGCCAAGCCGTAAAAGACTTCGACGTAGTTGTCCACACTGTACGTGTTGCGGCTACTTCCGATGAAGCGATCGTTTTGTTCGCTTCCACGAGCAGCCTCAATGTTGCGAAGCACATCGAAATTTCCAAAGCCGTCCTGTGCAGAGCCATCGCTGTAGCCCCCCAGTGTGACCACCACCCCGCTTGGGCTGTTGTTGAAGTCCACTCGGTCGAACCCGCTGCCGCCATCGACTGTGTCGTTGCCTGCATCGGATCGAAAGTATTCCAAATTTTCGTTAGCGCTATTGCCACCGGTCAGCACATCGTTATGGATTGAGCCATATAAACCTTCGATATTCACCAAGGTATCCGTACTGCCATAACCATCTTGCACCACACCAGTCGCCAAATTGGCAACGATACCCGCCGAGGCGGCGCTGTACACCGCCACGTCGAGTCCACCTCGGCCATCGATGTAATCGCTGCCAGCTCGGCCTTCAAAGACCTCGGCAATGCGTGCGCCGGTGAGTGGATTAAGGCTCTCATTCCCAGAACCAAACAAGTTATCGTTAAAGGCTGAACCCCGGACCTCCTCGATACCTGTGAACTGATCGGTACCGCCAAACCCATCAGAGGCCACGCCTAGCTGAATATCTACAGTGACAGCGTTGGGCGAGGTATCGAAGCTGATGCGATCGGTTCCGCCTTTGCCATCAATGAGGTCATTTCCCGCGCGACCTTCAAAGGACTCGTATACGCCGCTGTCGCTGCCGGTGAGTGTGTCAGCAAACTGCGAGCCCCTCACCTCTTCGATGCTGCGCAAAGTATCAACGTCACCCCAGCCATCCTGAGCAGTGCCGTCGCTGGTCCCACCTAAAGTGACGTTCACAGCATTGGGGCTATCACTGTAATAGGCCCGGTCAAAGCCTGCGCCACCATCGATGGTGTCGTTACCAGCAAAGCCCTGAAAGCCTTCGAAGCCATCGATCGGGGTGGTTGTGCGCACGCCGTTGGCAGGGTTGCCGCCAATCAGCACATCGTTGTATGCAGACCCCCACACCATCTCGATACCTTTGAACTGGTCTGTACCGCCAAATCCATCGTAGGCAACGCCTTGCTGCATGTCGACAAATACAGCGCTGGGTGATGTATTAAAGGTGATTTGATCTGTACCACCTTTGCCATCGATAAGGTCATTGCCTGCGCGACCTTCAAAGGACTCAAATACGCCGCTGTCACTGCCGGTGAGGGTATCTGCAAATTGCGAGCCCCGCACTTCCTCGATGCTGCGTAAAGTGTCAACGCCACCCCAGCCGTCCTGGGCTGATCCGTCGCTGGTGCCACCTAAAGTGACGTTTACCGCGTTGGGACTATCAGTGTAATAGACACGATCAAAGCCAGCGCCACCATCAATGGTGTCGTTACCAGCAAGACCCTGAAAGCCCTCAAAGCCATCAAGCGGGGTGCTCGTGCGCACGCCGTTGGCAGGGCTGCCGCCAATCAATACGTCGTTGTGCGAAGACCCCCACACCAATTCGATACTGGTGAGCTCGTCGGTTCCGCCGTAGCCGTCTAGTGCAATGCCAGTGGCAAGGTTGACATTAACACCTGCGATTGCAGCGCCGTAGCGGACCATGTCAAATCCTGTACTTCCGTCAATGCTGTCGTTACCAGCGCCACCTTCAAAAGTGTCGTTGCCGCTGGTACCGATGATCAAGGAATCACCTACTGGGTCAATGAACGTGGTTGAGTTGGTGAGGGTGCTCATAGGATGGTGCAATGTGATGTTTAAAGCCGCTCAAACTGGAGAATGAAAGCATCACAATGCATGCATTCAAGACCTCCAGTCCGACTCTTTCGAGAGTTTCAATGGAGGAACTTGCTCAAGCCGCAATCACAGCAGTGCCACCGACCAGTTGGTTCAATGCATTGATGGAGTCAAAGCTGGCGGTACTGCTCAACAGGCTGACCTCGATGAAGCCACCCAAGCCTAAGACGGCACCGGCGAACTGGATGGGCGTGGGGGCTACACCCTTGTCCAACGGGGCTGTGAGCATTAGATCGTTCAGCGCATTGAGGTTGTTGCCTTGGTCGTCGATGTAAATCAGATCACCCAACACAAAGCTGTTCAGCGCCACATTCAGGTCTCCCAGAGCAATACCGTCGTAGCCAGAAATGATGTTGCCTCCGCTGGCGTCGTAATCCTTGGCCACCAAAGCGTAGTTGCCGCCAACGAGATCCAGCGCCACAGCGCTAGCCGATGGACTACCGACACCCTCAATGTCCAACCAGCGATAACTGTCAACCATTGCTCCGTCAGCATCCATCTTTTGCGAGGCGACGGCATTAGCAATCGATGTGGTGCCAGGTGTTACTGTAGAAAAATTGAGACTTGTAGTGCCATCAAATGCCACCGTTGCCAGCCCTGACAAAGATGACATAAAAGCACCTTCATCTAGGGTGATGTGGTAAGTGTTTGCCAAGTCCAAATCGAAGATTGGATTGATCGTGATCTTCCCTTGACTGATGGTGACCTGAGTAGTGTCTGTCAACAGAATACTTTGCGTATGGACAACACTTTCACCTCGAAAACCAACGCCGCCATCATTGACAATATGGATGTATTTACCAGCAACGGCCGTCACACTCTGGTCGTACTGAATCACAATGTTGGAGTTGACATCAAAATTTTTCACATTGTCCAGTGCACTGGATCGTAATTGAGGTGCTGAGACCACGCCCAGATTGAAGCTTTGCGTGACAGCCAAAGCACCACCATCAGTGGCCGTGACCACAACCTGCGCGGAAGCCTGGTCTGCAGTGGCCGTGCCGGTGATCACACCCGTGCTGGTGTTGATGCTCAGCCCACTGGGCAAGCCCGTGGCGCTGAAGCTCAAGGTGCCGTTGGTGCCTGCATCCACATCGGCAAAGCTGTCTTTAACGTTCAAACTGAAGGCCTGGCCATTGACGGCCGTTTGGGCCGATACAGACCCCTGGGCCGTTGGCGCTTCGTTGATGTCCGTCACCGTAACGGCCACTGCTTTGGTGGCAGCCAAGAAGCCGTTGTCTGTGGCCGTGACAAAGATGTCATAGACGTTGTTACCGCCCGCGTCGGCCTTGACCTCGAAGTTGGGTGATGTCTTGAAGGTCACCACACCGGTGCTGCTGTTGATGTTGAACAAGTCCGCGTCCGTACCGCTCAAGCTGTAGCTCAGCGTGGTGCCTGCATCCGGGTCGGTGGCGCTGGCGGTGTACACCGGGCCAGAGCCGTTCTCAGCAAAGCTGGCTGTGGCAGCACTGGTCACCGTTGGCGCTTCGTTCACGTTCGTCACAGTAATCGCCACCGCTTGGGTGTCACTCAGGCTGCCATCGGATGCCACGACATTGATGCTGTAACTCGACTTGGCTTCAAAGTTGGGTGGAGCATTGAAGGTGACTGCTCCGCTCGTGCTGTTGATGTTGAACAGGTCCGCGTCCGTTCCGCTCAGGCTGTAACTGAGCGTATTGCCCGCATCCGGGTCGGTGGCGGTGGCGGTGTATACAGTGCCAGAGCCGTTCTCGGCAAAGTTAGCTGTAGCTGCACTTGTCAATGTCGGCGCATCGTTCACGTTCGTCACCGTAACAACCACTGCTTTGGTGGCAGTCAAGCTGCCGTTGTCCGTGGCCGTGACCAAGATGTCATAAACGTTGTTACCGCCCGTGTCAGTCGGGGCCTCGAAGTTGGGTGCCTCCGCGAAACGCAACACACCGGTACTGGCGTCGATGCTGAAGAGGGCAGCATCGACGCCACTTAGGCTGTAGCTGAGCGTAGTGCTCGCATCCGGGTCGGTGGCGATGGCGGTGTACACCGCGCCAGAGCCGTTCTCAGCAAAGCTGGTTGTGGCAGCACTGCTCACCGTTGGCGCTTCGTTGACATTGGTCACTGTGATGGCCACAGCTTTGGTAGCGCTAAGGGTCCCGTTGTCCGTGGCCGTGACCACGATGTCATAGACGTTGTTACCGTCAGCATCAGCCGGGGCCTCAAAGTTGGTTGCAGACACAAAACTCACCACACCCGTACTGCTGTTGATGTTGAACAGGTCCGCATCCGTACCGCTGAGGCTGTAGCTCAGCGTAGCGCCCGCATCCGGATCGGTAGCGCTGGCTGTGTACACCGCACCAGCGCCGTTCTCGGCAAAGTTGGTTGTGGCAGCACTGGTCACCGTCGGCGCATCGTTCACGTTAGTCACCGTAATGGCCACTGCTTTGGTGGCAGTCAAGCTGCCGTTGTCCGTGGCTGTGACCACGACGTCATAGACGTTGTTACCACCCGCGTCGGCCGGGGCCTCGAAGTTGGGCGCGGACACGAAACGCACCACACCGGTGCTGGCGTCGATGCTGAAGAGGGCAGCATCGGCACCACTTAGGCTGTAGCTGAGCGTAGTGCTCGCATCCGGGTCGGTGGCGCTGGCGGTGTACACCACACCTGAGCCGTTCTCAGCAAAGCTGGCTGTGGCAGCACTGGTCACCGTTGGCGCTTCGTTCACATTGGTCACCGTGATCGCCACAGAATGGATGTTGCTGCTCAGCGTGCCAGTTCCGTCATCCGTCGCCGTGACAGTGATGTCATAGACGTTGTTGCCACCCGCATCAGTCGGGCCCTCAAAGTTCGGCGAAGCCTTGAAGCTCACCACACCCGTGCTGCTGTTGATGTCGAACAAACTCGCATCTGCCCCACCCAGGCTGTAGCTCAGCGCAGTCCCCGCATCAGGGTCGGTGGCACTGGCTGTGTACACCGCACCTGAGCCGTTCTCAGCAAAGCTGCCTGTGGCGGCACTGGTTACCGTTGGCGCTTCGTTGACATTGGTCACCGTGATGGCCACGGCGCGGTTACTGGCGTTGCCCGCCGCATCGGTGGCTGTGACGGTTATGTCATAGACGTTGTTGTTGCCTGGATCACGCGGGGATTCGAAGTTGGGTTGCGCAATGATACTCTCCGCCCCCGTGCTGCTGCTGATGCTGAACAGACCCGAGTCTGTGCCGCTCAGGCTGTAGGTCAGCGCAGTCGCATCGGTGGCTGCTGCAGAGTAAGCGGTGCTGGCACCGTTCTCCGCAAAGTTGGCCGTGATGCCAGAGGTGAACACTGGATTGGTGTTGTCCACAATGAGGCTGGCAACCACCTGCCCCGTGATACCCGTTAATAGCCCCTGCGACGTCGTGTTGCCAATGATGCTCGCACCATTGAGGTTGATCGCGCTCACACTCACCGTGCTGTCATCGCCCGCGCCTGCCGTGGCCGTAAAGCTCAAGCTGGTGGTGCCAGAGCCGCCACTGTAGGTGGCCGTCAGGACTTGCCCGCCAACATCCAGCGTCAGCGTCGGCGTGCCGCCCGTGGTGTTGACGATCACCGCTTCGCTCAGCGTGGCCGTGAAGGTCAGTGCATCCCCACTGTTGGCAACAGCAACGTTGGCGGACAGCGCGGTAATGGTCGGTGCTGACACAACGCCCAGATTGAAGCTCTGCGTGACAGCCAAAGCGCCTCCGTCGGTGGCCGTGACAAAAACCTGAGTTGAAGCCAGGTCTGCTGTGGCCGTGCCGCTGATCACACCCGTGCTGGTGTTGATGCTCAGCCCACTGGGCAAGCCCGTGGCGCTGAAGCTCAAGGTGCCGTTGGTGCCTGCATCCACATCGGCAAAGTTGCCGCTGACGTTAAAGCTGAAGGCCTGGCCGTTGACAGCCGTCTGGGCCAATACAGACCCCTGGGCCGTTGGCGCTTCGTTGATGTCCGTCACCGTAACGGCCACTGCTTTGGTGGCAGTCAATGAGCCGTTGTCGGTGGCTGTGACCACGACGTCATAGACGTTGTTACCACCCGCATCGGCCGGGGCCTCGAAGTTGGGTGATGTCTTGAAGGTCACCACACCGGTGCTGCTGTTGATGTTGAACAGGTCCGCGTCCGCACCATCCAGGCTGTAGCTGAGCACCGCGCCCGCATCCGGGTCGGTGGAGGTGGCGGTGTATACAGTGCCAGAGCCGTTCTCGGCAAAGCTGGTTGTGGCTGCACTGGTCACCGTTGGCGCTTCGTTCACATTGGTCACCGTAATGGCCACAGCTTTGGTCGCGCTCAAGGTTCCGTTGTCCGTGGCTGTGACCACGACGTCATAGACGTTGTTACCGCCCGTGTCAGTCGGGGCCTCGAAGTTGGGTGCCTCCGCGAAACGCAACACACCGGTACTGGCGTCGATGCTGAAGAGGGCCGCATCGACGCCACTTAGGCTGTAGCTAAGCGTAGTGCCCGCATCCGGGTCGGTGGCGCTGGCGGTGTACACCGCACCTGAGCCGTTCTCAGCATAGCTGGCTGTAGCGGTGCTGCTCACCGATGGCGCTTCGTTCACGTTCGTCACCGTGATCGCCACAGACTGGTTGCTGCTGTTGCCCGGACCATCGGTGGCTGTGACGGTGATGTCATAGACGTTGTTGGTGCCCACATCTGCAGGCGACTCAAAGTTAGGTGACGTTTTGAAGCTCACCGCACCCGTGCTGGTGTTGATAGTGAACAGGCTCGCATCCGCTCCACCTAGGGCGTAGGTCAAGGTCGTGACGTCTGTAGCTGCCGTGGCGTAAACGATACCTGCACCGTTCTCGGCAAAGTTGGCCGTGTTGCCAGAGGTGAACACCGGATTGGTGTTGTCCACAATGAGGTTTGTAACAACCTGCCCCGTCGTGCCCGTCAACAGCGCCTGCGACGTCGTGTTGCCAATGATGCTCGCACCATTGAGGTTGATCGCGCTCACACTCACCGTGCTGTCATCGCCCGCGCCTGCCGTGGCCGTGAAGCTCAAGCTGGTGGTGCCAGAGCCGCCACTGTAGGTGGCCGTCAGGACTTGTCCCCCAACATCCAGCGTCAGGGTCGGCGTGCCGCCCGTGGTGTTGACGATCACCGCTTCGCTCAGCGTGGCCATGAAGGTCAGTGCGTCCCCACTGTTGGCAACAGCAACGTTGGCGGACAGCGCGGTAATGGTCGGTGCTGACACCACGCCCAAATTGAAGCTCTGCGTGACAGCCAAGGCACCTCCGTCGGTGGCCGTGACCACAACCTGCGCGGAAGCCTGGTCTGCAGTGGCCGTGCCGCTGATCACACCCGTGGCGCTGTTGATGCTCAAACCACTGGGCAAGCCCGTGGCGCTGAAGCTCAAGGTGCCGTTGGTGCCTGCGTCCACATCGGCAAAGTTGCCGCTGACGTTAAAGCTGTAGGCTTGGCCATTGACGGCCGTCTGGGCCAATACAGACCCCTGGGCCGTTGGCGCTTCGTTGATGTCCGTCACCGTAACGGCCACTGCTTTGGTGGCAGTCAAGCTGCCGTTGTCCGTGGCTGTGACCACGACGTCATAGACGTTGTTACCACCCGCGTCGGCCGGGGCCTCGAAGTTGGGCGCGGACACGAAACGCACCACACCGGTGCTGGCGTCGATGCTGAAGAGGGCAGCATCGGCACCACTTAGGCTGTAGCTGAGCGTAGTGCTCGCATCCGGGTCGGTGGCGCTGGCGGTGTACACCGGGCCAGAGCCGTTCTCTGCAAAGCTGGCTGTGGCAGCACTGATCACTGTTGGCGCTTCGTTCACGTTGGTCACCGTGATCGCCACAGAATGGATGTTGCTGCTCAGCGTGCCAGTTCCGTCATCCGTCGCCGTGACAGTGATGTCATAGACGTTGTTGCCACCCGCATCAGTCGGGCCCTCAAAGTTCGGCGAAGCCTTGAAGCTCACCACACCCGTGCTGCTGTTGATGTCGAACAAACTCGCATCTGCCCCACCCAGGCTGTAGCTCAGCGCAGTCCCCGCATCAGGGTCGGTGGCACTGGCTGTGTACACCGCACCTGAGCCGTTCTCAGCAAAGCTGCCTGTGGCGGCACTGGTTACCGTTGGCGCTTCGTTGACATTGGTCACCGTGATGGCCACGGCGCGGTTACTGGCGTTGCCCGCCGCATCGGTGGCTGTGACGGTAATGTCATAGACGTTGTTGTTGCCTGCATCAACCGGGGATTCGAAGTTGGGTTGCGCAATGAAACTCACCGCACCCGTGCTGCTGCTGATGCTGAACAGACCCGAGTCTGTGCCGCTCAGGCTGTAGGTCAGCGCAGTCGCATCGGTGGCTGCTGCAGAGTAAGCGGTGCTGGCACCGTTCTCCGCAAAGTTGGCCGTGATGCCAGAGGTGAACACTGGATTGGTGTTGTCCACAATGAGGCTGGCAACCACCTGCCCCGTGATACCCGTCAATAGCCCCTGCGACGTCGTGTTGCCAATGATGCTCGCACCATTGAGGTTGATCGCGCTCACACTCACCGTGCTGTCATCGCCCGCGCCTGCCGTGGCCGTAAAGCTCAAGCTGGTGGTGCCAGAGCCGCCACTGTAGGTGGCCGTCAGGACTTGCCCGCCAACATCCAGCGTCAGCGTCGGCGTGCCGCCCGTGGTGTTGACGATCACCGCTTCGCTCAGCGTGGCCGTGAAGGTCAGTGCATCCCCACTGTTGGCAACAGCAACGTTGGCGGACAGCGCGGTAATGGTCGGTGCTGACACAACGCCCAGATTGAAGCTCTGCGTGACAGCCAAAGCGCCTCCGTCGGTGGCCGTGACAAAAACCTGAGTTGAAGCCAGGTCTGCTGTGGCCGTGCCGCTGATCACACCCGTGCTGGTGTTGATGCTCAGCCCACTGGGCAAGCCCGTGGCGCTGAAGCTCAAGGTGCCGTTGGTGCCTGCATCCACATCGGCAAAGTTGCCGTTGACGTTAAAGCTGAAGGCCTGGCCGTTGACAGCCGTCTGGGTCGACACAGACCCCTGGGCCGTTGGCGCTTCATTGACGTCCGTCACCGTCATGGCCACAGCTTGTTCAGTGGCGTTACCCGCTGCATCAGTAGCGACCACCGTGAAGCTGTAACTGGACTGGGTCTCAAAATTGGGGTTTGCTGTCAAAGACACAGCACCCGTTTTGCTGTTGATGGTGAATGCTGAAGCATCACCAGTGTCGGCCTTGAGACTGTAACTAACCGCAGATGCATCAGTGGATGCAGCGGTATAAATGATCTGCCCTGTGCCACTGCCCTCATCAATCGCCGCAGCCAATCCACCGGATGTTATTGACGGACCTGTCGCGTCAACAACGATCGTTGCCGTACGGACTGATTGGTTACCTGCTGCATCGACGGCCATCAACTTGACGGTGTAATTGCCATCAATGAGTTCGGCATTGCTCAGAGTCAAGTTCTGAAGTGCGCCCGAACCAATGCCTGCCTCGGCATAACCTTCACCAATATCCAAGAACAAGGTTGCACCCTCTTCGGCGGTAAAACCAATGACCGGCTGACGTTGACTTGTTTTGGCATCCCCCAGTGCACCAGTGTCGCTGACGTCTGCCAAGCGAACCAGTCCCAGCAAAGGGGCTAATGTGTCGACTGAGAAAGCCTTCTCCACGGCATTTGATCGGTTGCCTGCTGCATCTACAGACACTGCAACCATCTTGATGTCAGCGCCCGAAGTTTCAAGTGCTTTGAAGTCTGCAGTGTTGAGGGTGTATGTCCATTGTCCTTGTTCATTCACCGTAAGTGCCTTGGTGATACCAGCCACTGTCAGTTCTAGTCTTGCACCTGCTTCTGCAGTGCCCGTCAATGAAACACCTTGGACAACTTGAACGGCATTAATTAGGTTATTAAATGCAACGTCATTTATGACCGGGTCGTTTGGCGCCAACGTGTCTATTGCCACCGTGACGGTGGTCGAACCGGTGTAGTCATTTCCACCAACGGTACGGGTCTGTGAAGCGGTGATCTCTTTTCCAACACCTTGTTGCAAATCAATCAAATTCTCTGCAGTCAGTTGGTACGACCAGGCACCGTTAGATACCTGTGCCTGCCCTAGCATTATTTGTCCAGATGAAATGATCACAGGACTATTGATCAACTGGGCAGTGCCATGAATCTCAGTGTCGCCTTCTTGGCTACTGATCAACCGGTCTAAACCGCCAGCAGAATTGATATTGAGCACCGGTGGATTGACGATGGCCAGATCCAAAGTGTTACTTTGCGCACCAGCATTGCCAGCGCCATCGGTGTAGCCATCAGCCACCAGCTTAACGGTGCCTGCGGTACCTTGAAGTGGAGCGGTGTAAGTGAGGGTATAAAACTGCTGCCCTCCCACCAGCTGGGGGCCACTCAAGGCAGTCAGCACACCACCTCCAGTGACGCTGAAGTCCTCCAGGCTCAGCCCAACAATAACTTCGTTGAGTATCAAGGTCAATTCGGTGCTGGCACCTGCAGCCAAATTATCTGTCGCGGCAAACAAGGTGGCTTGCGGACCACTCTGGTCAACTTGTATGGACTGCGCAGCACTTCTTGCACTCACATTACCGGCCAGATCGACGACTTGGCTTGTCAAACTGTGCTGCCCTTCGTCCAATTGGGCACTGTCGATGTCGACGCGCCCGGAAGAAATGTGCGTTGCTGTCAAAAGCTTGCGCCCAACCTCAACAGCGCCATCGAACAGCACGACAGTATCACCCTCCACCACTGCCTTACCGTCGGTACTACTCACGTTCAGAAGCAGCTGCACGAGCGGTGTACTGTCAGTGGTCAATGCATCAACTGTCAAGCTGAGGGGAGCCGATGGTGCTATTTTGTCGAGAAATTGGCTTTGCGCTGTACTGATGCCTGAAACTGAATTGGCCGCACCAATTGCGGCATTGGCATCGAGTAGATTACTTTGTGTGGCTTGACTGACGTCTAGACCAGACAGCGCTTGGCTCAAGACCAAACCATCAGAAAGACTGATCGGATTTTGGATTGTGTTGGCGCTGTTATTCAGTACGATTGCCGCCAAATTGGACAGCACCTGGTCAGAGGCAACCTGAACATCAGCAGTTCCGTTGGACGCCAAAAATGTCAACGTGGCCAACTGTGCTGCAGCCTTTTGAGCCGCCACTGCGTTGTCGCCCTGCTCGGATAAAGGATCGTACGAAGTAAGGCTTTGGCCTTCTGGCAGCAGTAATCCAAGGCTTTTTGCAACATCGCTGGCAGCGGTCTGCGCATCCACAGGCTGGCCTTGTTCCCGAGCTTGGTCAACAACAGCTTGCACCAGTGTCGTGATAGGGTTGACAGTGGTGGAACCTGCAGGTGCTTTCAATAGCGCCACGTTGGGCAAGCCCGTGTCGATATTGACACCACCTTTGGCTACCAATGCGTAGCCTTGCGGATTGATACCCAAGGGCAGGAAAAAATTACCGAAGCTATCGGTCACAACACCCATTAACTCGATCAGACCGTCAGGCCCGTCGAGATACATTTGAGCACCTCGGATATAGCCGTCGGCTACCACACCACTGGACAGGTTGATCGAACCAACATCATTGCCCGCAGAATCTTGCACGGCAACCGCGTCATTCTCAGCACTGGGGTCGGCGTAAACAATGGTGAGCTGCAAATTACCTGAAACGATCACACCAGCTTCAAAAGTCAGAATAACGGTATCGCCCAGTGCACTCAGACCGTTGGCCGTGACCGACTTTCCATTGACGGTGACAAGGAACGCGCTCGCAGCAGGTAAATTGTCTGGTGAGATTGGCTCACTGAACACCAGTTCTAAGGTCCCCGGTTGGGTGCCGCCGTTGCTGTGCGCCTTCAGTTGCAGCAAATCAGGAAATTTTGTATCCAGCGTGAAGGCCAAGGCAACGCTGTTGTCACTTGTGCTGCCCGCCAAATTGGTCTGACGCAAAACGACCGATTTCTCACCGTCTCCGGTCAACTCAAAGCTGCTGCCTACACCCTCTTTCCAGGTCTGCCCACCATCGGTGCTGTATGACCAAGTGGCGTTTGGCTCCAAGCCAATGACATTCACGGTCCCGTTGTTTGTCACCCCATCATTGCTTGAGCTGCCACTGTCAACCGCCAGGCTCAGCATTGGCGCTGCTGGCTTGTTGATGACGTTGTCGTTTTGATCACGGACACCACTACCACGAACCCACTCCTGCCTCACAACCCCAAATGCAAGAGCGCTGCCCAAACCTATAGCAAGAGAACCTATGCCGGTACTTGCACTCGACGCCAGAACTTCACTTGAGGATGACTTACCACTGCCCTCGGCAGGGGAATTACCACTGGCTTGGGCAAGCAATATCACATCATCAGTGTTTGCAGGGGCTATAGGTGACCCGATATCCAGCGCGTCTTCAGAAGAAACAATCGCTGATGCTTCGCCCTCAGGAGCATCTTCTTCGTAATCTTTTGCTTTAGAAGTTGCTCGTTCCATTTTTCTCATCTGAGCGAACTTTGATGCTGACATTGCTTGCACGCTAGGCAGCGAAGATGAGGCCGAATTGGAACTTGAGTTTGAGTCTGCGAGACCGGGTGTTTTCAGAGCTTGTTCAGCTGTTTTGGAAGATGCAGGTGTTTTGGAAGCCACTGTTAACCTCTGATTTTTAATAACGTTACAAAATACGTTAGTTAAAATTATTTTGCCGCAAACAAAATTGAAAATCTATCATTTATAAAATTAATAGAACAAAATAATATACAAAGTATTGTTTTTATTGCTGAAATAATTTTTTAAAATAAAATAACTATTGAAAATATTATTTAAAATAAAATATGCATACTATTAATTTACACAAATAACACTGTTAAGGATGGTGTGCAAAACCCCTGCCAATGCGTGAGTTGATGCGTGAATGTTCACATCGCGAAATCAGAACTGAATTGGCCGTCGATTTCCCGTTTCTCAGGCTGCCGGGCCTGCGCTTTTGGGCCTTTGCCCCCTGATGGCCACCCAAATTCCCCCACTTATGGCCACCTCAAACTCCCCCACCTGAATTGATCGGGGACAGGGTCTCAACGCCGACACCGTCGGCACCTGTGGGCAGGACGCATGTTCTGGCCTTCCTCGAAGGAAGGCCAAGGAGTGAATGTCTTGAAACCCAACCAACGCGCCACGGTGATCACGCTGCTGCAGCGCAACACGCCCCAGCGCGAGATTGCCCGCATC
>NKIC01008301.1_pt2 | contig 26526 bp, 24 predicted proteins | sample 1173441 | NCBI WGS metagenome assembly NKIC01 (sample SAMN07190239, study PRJNA340070) | algae metagenome | isolation source: Clonal culture of Asterionella formosa BG1 isolated from Esthwaite Water | host: Asterionella formosa BG1 | place: United Kingdom: Esthwaite Water | collected 2014-12
TGAAGGCCAAAGCAAGTGCAGAGCCGAAATGCTGCGAGATGAACTGATGCGTAAGCTCGGAAGCGAGGATCAGAAAACTGCAATAAACCTCGCGGAGAATTGGATGCCGCTAATCTTTGAGGGTGGGCCTCTGGAGAATGGACCAATCCACGATAACGTGCATTCGCCGCCAAGCAGTGTACTTAACTGATAAATTTAAAATCATCTTATACTGGGAAACAGTGAGTGGGCGATCAGCAAGCTACAGTAAGCAGGGTTTTTGGACTTTCGAAGTCACGGATAACGTCCTTCGAGCAGTGTCCTAAAAAGCTCTGGCTCTCGGTGCATAAACGGGAGCTTGCAGAGACGCAGGCTGGATCGGAACTTCGGTTTGCTGGGGGCCATGAAGTTGGTGCTATTGCATGCGAATTGTCTCCGGGCGGCGTCATGATTGAAGCGCAACCCGATCTGCAGGCAGCCCTCAAACAGACTTCGGAATTGTTAGCAGCTGGGCACAGGGCGCCCATCTATGAAGCCACCTTCTCCCACGATGGCGTACTTATCCAGGCGGACGTTCTTGAGCCTGCCGGCAAAAGCAGTTGGCGCATGGCTGAGGTGAAAAGTTCTACTGGGGTGAAAGACTATCACCGAGGGGACTTGGCCACGCAGGTTTGGGTCCTTGAGCACTGCGGGATCGAACTTGAAGCAGCCGCCATCCGGCACATCGACAACAGTTTTGTTTTGAGAACTCCAGGTGACTATCGCGGCCTGCTCAAAGATTCTCCGCTGCTAGAGGATGTTCGTCCGATTGCTGCCCTAAGAGGCGAAGTGGCGGCTAGTGCAAGGGAGATGCTTGCAGGTTTAGAGCCGAGCTTCTCAATGGGGGCGCATTGCCTGAAGCCATTTTCTTGTGAATTTCAGGCCTATTGCAGCAAAAACATGCCGCCCCCACCAGAATGGCCAATCGATATCTTGCCGCGGGTTAGTCGGGGCTTCGTCGAGGAAATGTCCCAGAATGGCATATACGACCTCCGCGATGTGCCATTAGATGCATTGAAGAAGGAGCAGCATAGGATAGTCCATCAGGCAACCGTTAGCGGTCTTCCGTATCACGACCCAGCGGCAGTGGCGCATGCAACTAAAGAATGGGGCTTCCCTAGGCATTACCTAGATTTTGAAACCATCGCCCTTCCTGTTCCAGCTTGGTTAGGCACCAAGCCATATCAACAAGTTCCGTTCCAATTTTCTTGTCACACAGAGCTTGATGATGGGAGTATCGTCCACCGCTCGTTCGTGAGTGTCGACGGAAGTGACCCTCGACGGCAGTGTGCAGAAGAGCTGATTGAATCAGTCGGAACAACCGGCGCAATCATTGCCTATAACGCTAGCTTCGAGCGCAGCTGCGTGAGAGGTCTCGCTGACGCTCTGACAGACCTGTCACTGGAGCTTAACGCGATTGCCGAGCGTTTTGTAGACCTCCTCCCGATCGCCCAAGCTCATTACTATCACCGCGATCAAAGGGGGAGTTGGTCCATCAAGAAGGTGCTTCCGACAATTGCGCCTGACCTCGATTATTCCGACCTTGAAGTCGGCGATGGTGCCGCGGCGCAGCTTGCTTGGCTTGAGGCCGCGTCGGCGCAATGTGCACCTGAGCGCCGCGCTCAGATTGCTGCATCCCTCGAAGCCTATTGCGAACGGGATACATGGGCCATGGTCGTTTTGCTTAGGCGGATGCTGATCTAGGTGGTGATTCAGAATGCCATATCAAATTTGGAGTTCTTATTGTGAGGTCAATTTATCTGTTGCCGGGGAGGGGAGGTAGTTTGGATGCGGGTCTTGGGTTGGCGCTAAAAGCCAGAGGCTATCATGTGAGCGGTAGAGAGACACTTGGCGATTTTGCAAAGTTATCTCTCCCCCATCAGGCTCTGGCTATATCTCACGACTTACAGGCTGATTTTTGGGACAACGATGCGCTAGTGGTTGCAAATTCATACGGGGCGTATTTATTCCTATTCGCCCAAGCACTGATACCTCCCTTACTGGGAAAGGTGCTCTTGCTGTCTCCAGTGATCGGCGAAGTTTCGCAGTCATCGATCGGCAAGGTTGGTTTTGCCCCTTCATATGCCGATCGCTTGATGGCTCTCGCAAGATTGAGGGAGTTGGTTGTTCCCGAGCACTGCGAAATCCATGTTGGCGCGAATGATTGGCAATGCCCGGCAGAACGATTGTCTGAATTTGGTCGCTTGACGGGAGTGCCCGTCACCATCGTTCCCGATGCTGGGCACATGTTGGATCACGGGTATGTGAACGCATTGCTAGATCAATGGCTCATCTAAACACTTCTACCAATAAGTCGGTAACGCAAAAGCCTGCTGCTAACGAGTAAAACGGCTGTCTTACTTCCGCTGCCCAGAAATGGAACAGGCGTGCACTCACATTATGTCGGCTTCCGGTGCATGCACAAAGCTCAGTAAACGGTTGAAACTAGGTGGTCTCGAGACTAGCAGTTTTCGGAACGGTAAAGCTAAAACCAGACGTTCGCTTTATGGCGTATGCTGGGCCGTATGCAGACTGTCCGGTTATAGCGAACAATTTTTGTGGAGACGCCGTCGCGTAGGACGTCATTGCGTATGGTAGGCTGCCAAATCGAGTGCAATATCGACGATCATGTCTTCCTGTCCACCGACCATTTTGCGTTTGCCGACCTCAGTCAAAATCGCACGCGTATCGACCCCATAATCTTGGGCTGCCTTTTCAGCGTGCCGAAGAAACGATGAGTAAACGCCAGCATAACCAAGCGTTAATGTCTCGCGGTCGACGCGTACGGGACGGTCTTGCAGCGGCCGAACGAGGTCCTCGGCGGCATCCATCAGGGCATATAGGTCGCAGCCATGGTTCCAACCCATGCGGTCCACTGCTGCGATAAACACCTCAAGTGGCGCATTGCCCGCCCCTGCACCCATGCCAGCGAGCGAGGCATCAACGCGCACTGCGCCATTTTGTACAGCGACAATAGAATTAGCAACGCCCAGACTGAGGTTGTGATGCGCATGCACCCCGCGCTGGGTCTCTGGTTTAAGAACGCGGTCATACGCCTGAAGACGGGCCGCATATTCATCCATGTTCATCGCGCCGCCGCTGTCGGTAACATAAACACAATGCGCGCCGTAATCTTCCATCAGCTTGGCTTGCGTCGCCAGTGACTCCGGGTCGGTCATATGGCTCATCATCAAGAATCCAGATACGTCCATACCGAGATTGCGGGCAGCCTCAATATGCTGCTTCGACACATCCGCTTCGGTGCAATGCGTAGCAATGCGAACGGAGCGCACACCTAGATCATAAGCCCGTTTCAGATCATGTACGGTTCCGATGCCCGGAAGTAACAGTGTGGTCAGCACGCTATGTTCGAGCACCTCGGCGACTGCGCCTATCCAGTCCCAATCCGTGTATGCACCAAAGCCATAATTAAAGCTGGAACCTTGTAGCCCATCACCGTGAGCAACTTCAATTGCGTCGACCTTGGCATCATCGAGAGCTTTGGCAATCGCCTTGACATGATCTAGGCCATATTGGTGCCTGATCGCGTGCATCCCGTCGCGGAGTGTGACGTCCTGGATGTAGAGTTTAGTGGTGGTCGGATCCAAGCTCATGCCGCTACTCCTTCGTGCATCCGAACAGCAATCTTCTCGGCGGTCTTCATCGCCGCCGAGGTCATGATGTCGAGATTACCGGCATAAGCGGGCAGATAGTGCGCTGCGCCTTCTACCTCGAGAAACACTGTCACCTTAAGACCAGTGAAATCCCCACCCATTTCCGGAATATGCAGGGGCTTATTCGACCCAATGCTTTCAAACTGCACCGCTTGCTTCATCCGGTAGCCGGGAACATAGCTTTGCACTTCGGCAACCATGTCTTCGACCGATTTGGCAATTGCGTCACGGTCACCATCTTCGGCAAGGCAATAGACCGTGTCGCGCATGATGAGCGGCGGCTCTGCGGGATTCAAGATGATGATGGCCTTGCCACGCGTCGCACCGCCGACATCGACGATAGCCTTGCTAGTCGTCTCCGTGAATTCATCAATGTTGGCGCGCGTGCCGGGGCCGGCGCTCTTCGAGCTGATCGAAGCAACGATTTCACCATAATGGACCTTGGCCACTTTGTTGATTGCATGCACGATGGGTATCGTGGCTTGCCCGCCGCAGGTCACCATATTGACATTGGGCGCATCGAGATTGGCGGTCCCATTGACCGGTGGGATAGTAAACGGACCAATTGCAGCCGGCGTCAGATCGATCATGCGCTTTCCGGCGGCCAGCACCAGTTCGCTGTTCCGTTTGTGGGCATACGCAGACGTAGCATCGAAGACGATCTCAATATCGGCAAATTCAGGCATGGCAATCAGGCCATCAATGCCATCCGCCGTAATCGCCACGCCCATGCGCGCTGCACGCTTCAGGCCGTCAGACTCAGGGTCAATCCCTACGAAGACGCCCATTTCCAAAGTGTCGGACAGGCGCATGATCTTGATCATCAGATCCGTGCCGATATTGCCGGAGCCAATGATGGCCACTTTTGTCTTCCTCATCACGCAGTCTTTCCATAGCTGAAGCTAACTTCGCCAACGCCGCCCACAACCGCCCGAACGTGATCGCCAGGGGTTATCGCCACCATAGGGCCAAGCGCACCCGCGAGCAGTATATCGCCGGCCTTTAGAGGCTGGCCGCGCCTGGCGAGGGTCTGCGCAAGCCAAGCCGCCGCGTTTAGGGGATGTCCGAGGGCGGCCGCGCCAGCGCCTAGCGAGACGATCTCGCCGTTCACTTCCATCACCATTCCGGCAGTCCAAATGTCTAAACCTGGGAGAGGTTTGCCGTCCTTTGCCAAGACAAAAAACGCGGACGACCCATTGTCGGCAACGGTATCAGCAAAGGTAATCTTCCAGTCGGCGATACGGCTATCAACGATCTCGATTGCCGCATGAACAGTCGCCACCGCTTCGGCCACCTGCTCAGGTGTCGTGTCGGGTGACGGTAAATCCTTACCCAGCACAAACGCAATTTCAGCCTCCGCCTTTGGCTGAATTGCGCGGGCAGGATCAAGGTTGCCTCCGTCCGCGATCTCCATGTCATCGAACAAAACACCAAAATCGGGTTGATCAACACCAAGCTGCACCTGAACCGCTCTTGCCGTCAGGCCAGCCTTCCGCCCGACAATCCGACGGCCTTGTGCTTGCCAGAACAGAGTGTTGATCTCCTGAACGGCATAGGCGCCGTCAACATCGGTCGGCTCCAACCATTGCCGCATTGGGGAAATTACCGCGCCCCCGTAGGCATTACGGAGTGCACGAGCAGCTGTTTCATAAAAATCAGACATTTCGTTCCTTAAAAATTTGAGTTGGCGGCACATTGCTGTCGCTCGATAAACAATTGCACATTCGATGCTCTTGCAAAACTCGCAATAGAGATGGAGAAACATTGCATATTCTTTCATGAGTTATTATCATGCAGAATGGAACGCATGCCGTCTCTTAATGCTGTGCGCTATTTCGCCGTCGCCGCGCGTTTGCGAAGTTTTACGGCTGCGGCACAGGAGCTCAATGTAACGCAAGGGGCAGTCAGCCGGATGGTTCAATCGCTCGAACTTGAACTTGGCTGTCCACTTTTTTTGAGAAACGGCCGGTTCATTCAGCTCACACCAGAGGGTGAGTCGTACAGGCAAAAAGTAAGCATCGCGTTGGCAATGATCGAAGAGGCTAGCAGTGCCGTTCGTCAAACGCGCGATGACGCATCATTGTCACTGATCGTGACAACCGGTTTTGCGACCCGATGGCTGGTTTCGCGTTTACCCAGCTTCAGAAACTCCCATCCTGATATTCAGATCGAGATTTTGGGCAATGATCCGGATGACGCAGGCTACGGACAACAGGCCGATCTTGCGATCCGCTACGGCGCGCCGCCTTGGCCGGGAGTCGAAGAGACCCGATTGCCGCTTGGAGAGTTGGGCGTTGTTTGTGCACCGGAACTAGTTGCGATGGATGCTCTCACAGGTCCTGCCGATCTAATCCACAAACCTTTGCTGACGCACACAGCGGAAGCGCGTGACCTTTGGGCAGAGTATTTTGAACATTTCGGACTGCCCCGCCCTGATCTTGGGCGCGCTTCGCGTTTTAACCAGCTTCTGATGTTGGCCGAAGCAGCTATTTCGGGGCAAGGCTTCGCGCTGGTGCCACTGTTTCTTTATGAGGCCGAGCTCAAGTCAGGCCGATTGGTTAAGGCGATCCCGCAGACATATGATGCGCGTCGCGGTTATTACATCACACATGCCAAATCCGCGGATAATCAGCGCAGAATCCGGCTGTTTAAGAAATGGCTAATCAATTTAGCTAACAAGACAGGGCGCCAGAACTGAGACATCTTCTAGCTTTTCCACCTCATCAAGCATGTGGAGAGCGCGCGTAGCATTTTCGTTGCTCACGGTTCCCGCGAACGCGATATTGCGCCAATATTTCGTCCGCACTTCGTTGGGGCCGACTGGATTTTCGGCCCACCCAAGTGGCACAGTGCGTTCTGTTGTGAAGCTTGTGCCGTTTTTCATATGGACCGTGAGGCGGCTTGCCTGATTGTTACCGAGCGGACGGCTGGGAACAAGCCGAACTTTTTCGGTCATAGCGAGCAGCGTCGGAACGCGGATAAATTCCTCTGTGTAATGTTCTATTTCCGCGCCTCGACGCATCAGCGCGTTAGCAATGCCGTAGGGTATACTAAACAGGGAACGAGGTTGCTGGTCTTCCATATTAACGGGCTGATTAAGGAAATGCTTGATCCTATTGGGTGGAACATCGAGCGTAACGTGATCTATTTGGTCAAACTGAATGTCGTGGGCGCGCGCCAGTTCCAGCGCGCTCTCAATTGGATTGTGATTTCCATAGCAAGACGGATGCAGCTTGTGCATGCCTTTGGAATAAAATTGAGTGCCGAGATCGGCCAGAGCATTCGACGGTTGCGAATTGTTACCAAACAGCGAGAAATAGCCGAGGGGACTTTCCAGCGGATCCTTGAGACCAGAAAAGCCACGGATTGCCAATTGCACGGACCGAACACCATGTTCTGCGGCCATTGCCCCCGGCAGTTTGAAAGTATCGACACCGTCCCAAAGCGACTGGTAGGAGCCGCTGATCAGATTCACCAATATTCCGAAGGCATTGCGCAACTGGTCGTGATTGGCACCGAACAACCGGCCTGCCAGAGCCGTGGCACCAAAGGCGTTGGCGGTACCGCATACTTCAAAACATTTGTCGAAATCGAATTCATCGGCAACAGCCATTCGCGCGCCAATGTCCCCACCGATGATAACCGCAGCGAGCAGGTCTTCACCGGAGGCACCGACAAATTCGGCTACGGAAAATGCAGTCGGCTCGGTCGTACTACACACATGGCCGACCATCTTGCCCGCGTTGATCCCTTCGGCTTCAGGACCAGTCACCTCAAAGTCGAAGGACCGGCACATCAGCGCGTTCATCATTGCTGCTCGGTGAACAGGAACGCGGTCACCATGCCCTAATATGGTGGCTTGGGCGGTGCCTCCATTAGTACGAATGAGATCAAGGCATGCTGCATTGCCGGCGCCTTTTGCACCACCGATTGTGCAGCTTAACACGTCAATCAGCCGTAATCGGGCATCCTCGATAACATGTGCAGGAAAGGCTTTAAAGGGGGTGTCAAGGGCGTGCGAAACCAATTTGTCGATCAGCATTGGGTGTTCCCTCGGTCTAACGGTGCGGGATTAATGATTCGAGGACGCGCGTGGTAGTCGCCACGTCTGCCTCTGAAATATTGCCCAGGCTACGCGCTGTAAACGCTGCCGCGCGTTCGGAGAGAAGTTCGGCCTGTTGCTGGCCAACTTTGGTCAACACCAGGCGCCCTTGTTCGTCTGGCCCTGTTAGTCCGCGATGGGTCAACTCGGTAAGCGTATCTTCCACCGTTTCTGCGCCCAGAAATGTCTCTTGTTGAAGTGCATTATGGTCGAGCGGCGCTTCACGTAGGCGTGAGAGAATTCGCGCGGCAGAAACTGACATCCCCAATTGATCTCGCTCAGCCTGAAACCGTGATGAAAGATGATGGTCTGCTGAACTTAGCAGCCGCAAGAACGAGCTATCGCAGGAAGAAGCTGGAGGGGATTGGTCAGCCGACTCGTCAGCTGGATAATCGTGGGTCACGGCATATTGGCCCTGCGAAAATACCAATGGCTCACCGGCAAAGCGTGCATAATGATCGACGTGACCGACCAAGATCAAATGGTCGCCTCCGTCATGCACCGCATCCAAACGGCATTGCAATTGCGCTATAGCACCCGCAATCAATGGGGAGCCGTATGTCCCCGGCGACCAGCTGATTTGACCAAAGCGATCTGGGTTTGGCGCACCGAACAGTTGGGATATCTCCAATTGATCCGCAGCGAGAATGTTAACCGCAAAATGACTGGCCTGACTGTATGCCTGAGCAGCGGCAGATTGACGTCGAATTGACCATAAGATCAGAGCTGGTTCAAGCGAGACGGCAGCAAATGAATTGACTGCCATCCCGATTGGTTGCCCGTCGTCCATTGCGGTGACGACTGTTACGCCGGTTGGATATTGCCCCAAGGTACGCCGGAACGCGCGACTGTCGTCGACTGGAGCACCACTTTCCAACAGGTCTGCCTCGGTTTTGCTAGCGCTTGCCATTCTTATCCCCAAGCCTTCAGCCGCGAATTATCGGTAAAAGGCCAGCGTTCCAAAATCGGTAAAAGGCGGTGGCTCCATACCGAACATTGTCTTGATATACATGCCCGCCGCCATCTCACGTCCCGCCGAGCCATGGTTGCGCGCGGCCATGAGGTCTCGAAAAACCTGTTGTAAATGATTGTCACTGGCCGATGCCGCAGCCCCCGCCAACGGCCAAAGGTCAGCGATGGTTTCAAAACAGGTGGCATTAGCGTCAGCTGACTCGAAACGCACACGCATCCGCTCTTCGGCACCAGGACGCTCCCCTGCACAAACCATTTCGAAAAAATTACGCCAATTCGCTAAATGCCGTTCGCGCACGCCGTTGACCTTAGTCAGTGCATTAGCCAGCTTGAGGTGGAGAAACGGGTTCTGCGCAATTGGCGCGCCAGTTCCCTGCCGAGTCAAACGTACGCGCGACTGCGCAATGAAGGTATCGATCCCACCTTTTGCCGCACCGATTACCGTGTTGGTCGGGGTAGAATTGAAAATTGCAGAGAATGAAAGCCTGTATAGCGGCCCTTTGTTGACAGCCCAGCCTGGGTTCGCGTCATTATAGGTATCGGCAAATTTATGCACTCTGTGCTCAGGCACAAACACGTCCTTGAGCGTGAGCGATTTGCTGCCCGTTCCTTTCAAACCCTGTACATCCCAGCTGTCATGGTCGATGGAGAAATCGGTGCTTGGCACCACAAATGCACGATCCTTGCCACCAAGAATGGCCCATTTGGCATGATCAACACCGCTTGAAAATGTCCATGTGCCATTGAGAATATATCCACCTTCGGCGTCTTCAACCTTGCCGATTGGCGCATAGGAGCTTGATGCCGCCGTGTCTGGGCTGTCGCCCCAGAACTCCCGCTGCATGGCTTCGCTCATCAGCGCGATCTCGAACGAGTGGACATTGAGCTGACCTGCAATCCAAGCTGCGGCGCTATCAGCGGTCGAAATTCGCATGATGCCTTCAAAATACGACGCAGGGTCCATTTCGAGGCCGCCCCATTGCAGCGGCGTGAACGCGCGGAACACGCCCGCGGCGCGCATTTCCTCGACAGTCGCATCTGGCACCTTGCCGTCCCGTTCTGATTCGTGGCTGCGAGCCGCGATAGAAGGCAAGATTGCATCCACCGCCTCGAGAAAGGCCTGTCCAGCAGCATAGGCACGATCGCGATAGCTGAGATCTTTTGGCGCAACAAAAGCAGTTGGTCTGTCGATTTCTACGGCATGTAACAAGGCATTTCTCCTCAAAAAATGTTGCATTCACGATGCTGCCGGACGCGATCTAATTCAAACGACTTTAGTGCGCGATGCATGACCTGAGGTCATGCAAATTGATCTCCATCGCCAAGCAATGGGGCGGGTCGATCGCAATCTAGCGCTGCTGCGGAAAATTTGATCGGACTGCGTATTCCGAATATCTCCGCGCCATCGACTCCGCGCTTCATTGCAATTTTCATGGAGCGATGCACGACTTGTGGGTCCGCGAAGGCCTGTTCTACGGTGTTGATAGGGCCAGCCGGCACGTTTGCGTTTTCAAGCGCCGGGAGAAGTTTATCGCTGGGCCATGTGCGCGTGATATCGCAAATTGTCTCGGTCAATGTATCGCGATTGGCTACGCGGTCTGCGTTGGATGTGTAGCGGGCGTCGTCTAAAAGTTCTCCAAGACCCACGACGTTGCAGAAAGCTGCGAACTGACGATCATTCCCGACCGCAAGAATGAACCAGCCATCCGCGCAAGGGAAGACCGCATAGGGTGCGATGTTGGGATGTGCATTTCCGAGCCGCTTCGGAATTTCGCCAGACACCAGGAAGTTCAAACCCTGGTTTGCCAATACACCCACCATGCAGTCCAACAGCGCCATATCTATATGCTGGCCTTGACCAGTGATTCCGCGTTGGGCAAGCGCGGCCTGAATGGCAATCACGCTATAGAGGCCGGTGAAGATATCTGCAAAAGCAACGCCGGTTTTCTGTGGCGCGCCGGTCGGTTCACCGGTGATATCCATTAGACCACTCATGCCCTGAATGACAAAATCATAGCCTGCGCGTTTGGCATAGGGACCGCTTTGCCCAAAGCCTGTGATCGAGCAGTAGATTAGTTTTGGGTTGACCGCAGCAAGGCTGGTGTAATCAAGCCCGTATTTCGCTAGCCCGCCAAATTTGAAATTTTCAATCAGGACATCGGCATCGGCAACCAGGTTACGAACTTTGGCTTGCCCTTCGTCGGTAGTGAAATCAGCGATGACAGATCTCTTCCCTCGGTTGGCCGCGTGGAAATAGGCTGCGTCTCGCGAGCCATCGGGGTTTTCTATGAAGGGTGGGCCCCAACGGCGCGTATCATCACCCTCCGGGCTTTCCACTTTTATAACGTCAGCACCAAGGTCGGCTAGTGTTTGTCCCGCCCAAGGTCCAGCGAGGATACGAGCAAGCTCGATCACTTTGAGGCCTTTGAGTGGTGGATCAGCCATTTGTTTTCGGCTCGGTTGGATGCATCGGAATCAGGATGATAGTCGATCCAAAATATGTGACCGTATAATCTACCGATTTTGGTAGCTTCAACAAACTGCCACGCTCGTTTTGCACGATCAGAACGCCGCGATGCCCGTTATCGCACGACCCAATATCAGCGCGTGTACGTCATGCGCGCCTTCATAGGTGTTGACCGTTTCAAGGTTCACCATATGCCGCATGACCTGATATTCTTCGCTGATGCCGTTTCCGCCATGCATGTCGCGTGCAGCGCGGGCGATATCAAGCGCTTTGCCGACATTGTTGCGCTTCACGATTGAAATCATGTCGGGCGCCAATTGGCCTCCATCCATCAAGCGGCCAACACGCAAGGATGCCTGTAGCCCCAGCCCGATATCGGTCATCATGTCCGCCAGCTTCTTTTGATAGAGCTGGTTTGCGGCAAGCGGTTTGCCAAATTGGTGGCGGTCGAGGCCATATTGACGGGCCGCATGCATGCAGAATTCTGCGGCACCCAATGCCCCCCAGCTAATGCCATAACGCGCGCGATTGAGGCAACCGAACGGACCTTTCAGACCCTGCACGTCAGGCAGCAAAGCGTCTTCGCCCACTTCGACATTGTCCATCACGATCATGCCCGTGGTTGATACGCGCAGCGATAGCTTGCCCTGAATTTTGGGAGCGGACAGACCCTTCATGCCCTTTTCCAGCACAAAGCCGCGAATGCCGCCGCCATGCGCTTCTGATTTTGCCCACACGACGAACACATCCGCGAAAGGCGCATTCGAAATCCATGTTTTCGATCCGTTGATGACATAGCCGCCATCGACCTTTTTGGCGAAGGTGCGCATGCCCGCTGGGTCAGATCCGGCATCCGGTTCGGTCAGTCCAAAACAACCGATGAGTGTGCCAGCGGCCAGGCCGGGCAGATATTTGCGGCGCTGTTCTTCCGAACCATAGGCATAGATGGGGTGCATAACGAGCGACGACTGCACCGACGCCATTGACCGATAGCCCGAGTCCACGCGTTCGATTTCCCGCGCAACCAGGCCGTAGGCAACGTAAGATGCGCCAACGCCGCCATATTCTTCGGGGATAGTCGCGCCCAACAGGCCAGTTTGGCCCATGAGCGGAAACAGCTCGGGCGCATCGCATTCGGTCCGGTAGGCGTCGATCACGCGCGGCTGCAGCTCGCTTTGGGCAAAGGCATGCGCCGTATCGCGGATCATGCGTTCGTCTTGCGTAAGTTGATCCTCAAGACGAAACGGATCAGACCAATCGAATGCTGCTAATTCGGCCATATAATCAATCCACTTTATAGGTGCGGGCAAGCGCTTCGGCACCGCGAGCCAGCAAAGAAACATCTGTGCCGACACCGATAAAATCCGCGCCTTGCGAGGTGTAATAACGAGCGGAGGCCTCATCAGATGCGAGAATGCCTATCGCTTTGCCGGAAACTTTAATGCGCTTAAAGGCCGCCGAAATAGCTGCCTGGACTTCGCTGTGACCCGGCGAACCCAAATGGCCCATGTCCGCAGCGAGATCAGCCGGGCCGATAAAAACACCGTCAACACCATCAACAGCGGCAATATCATCCAGCGCCGCGAGGCCCGCCCGGCTTTCGACCTGTAGGAGTAGGCATTGATCTTGATGCGCATTTTTCAGATAGTCCGGCGTGCGTAGCCAACGGCTTGCACGAGCGAGCCCCGCCCCGACCCCGCGCGTTCCATGCGGAGGATATCGCGTCGCCTCGGCTAGCATTTTAGCTTCAGCGCCCGATTCAACCATTGGGATCAGCAGCGTCCGCGCGCCGATATCCAGATAGCGTTTGACCAGTACCGGATCGCCAGAAGGCAGGCGAACGATAGGTTCGACAGGGTAAGGTGCTACTGCCTGCAGCAGGCCGACCGTTTGCACTACGTCGATAGGAGAATGTTCTCCATCAAACAGCAGCCAGTCAAACCCAGCACCAGCACAGATCTCAGCCGTATAGGTGCTAGCCAGCGCTTGCCACAGCCCGAACTGAGGGCGCTTACCAAGCTGGTCCTTGAACTGGTTCATATGAAATTCACTTCGATCAAACCAAGCGGTCCATAGTCCGCGACAAAGCAGTCACCAGCTTGTGCAGGAACAGGTGCGGTGAATGAGCCGGCAAGGACGATCTGTCCCGCGCGCAGCGTTTCGCCTTGTGTCGCGAGCTGCTTGGCAAGCCATACTATGCCATTGGCCGGATGGCCGAGCACCGCAGCGGCAACGCCCGATTCTTCAATGTCTCCATTCCGGTACAGGAGAGCAGAAACCCATTTCAGGTCAACCGAGTCTGGCTTCACCTTTGTGGCGCCTAAAATGATCGCGCCATTGGCGGCGTTATCGGAAATCGTGTCAAAAACCTTCCGAGTCTTGCCGCTGTCTGGATCAATCCGGGGGACGCGGGCGTCGATTAACTCGAGGGCGGGGATCACGTAATCGGTTGCTTCCAGAACCTGCTTGATCGTGCAGCCTGATGCCGGAAGATCAGATTTGAGCAGAAACGAAAGCTCTACTTCAATACGCGGCTCGATGAAGCGGCTAGCCTCAAGTGTGGCGCCGCTTTCGATGAGCATATCGTCGAGCAATACACCCGTGTCAGGCTCCGAAATGTTGGAAGCTCTCTGCATAGCCTTGCTCGTCAGGCCGATTTTGTAGCCAATCACTTTGCGGCCCTGCGCTGCTTTCAATGCCATCCATGCATGTTGTACGGCGTAAGCATCGTCGATCGTCATATCGGGATAGTCGAGCGAGATTTGTCGACGTTGAACACGATCACATTCTGCTATTTCAAGTTCGTGTGCGATATTCGCAATAGTGTCTGGATGTAAAGGCATACTGGGTTGTCTACCCAACGCATCACCGACTTCAACTCGCGTTCCCAAGCTGTGCACAGGATGCACATTTTTTGCTTTGAAATTGCTTCACAGAGATTTGGCTTCCTATGTTCAACGCTCAAATTGACTTTTGGGGAGTGACGAGCAGATGGGTAGCACCGTACCAACCTTCCGGAAATTGCCGCAGCAACAGCGTTCTCGCGTGATGGTTTCGATTATCGTCGAAGCAGCGCAACAGGTTCTGGATCGACGCGGAGAGACAGGCTTTAACACCAACGCAATTGCAGAGCGCGCTGGAATAAGTATTGGTTCTTTGTATCAGTACTTTCCAAACAAGCATGCCATTGTCGCGGCAATGGCACGCCAAGGTGCGTGGAACGGAGACATTGCAGCATGACCGATAGGTCGCGTCCTCGCTTTAGCCACGTTGGCTGTTATACATTTGACCCGGAAAAGATGGCAGATTTTTATTGCCGGACATTCGGCTTGGTCATTACGGACCGTGGGGTAGGAACGACCGGCCACAATGTGATTTTTATGAGCGGCGATCCGCACGAACACCATCAGTTCGTTGTCGCTAACGGACGCGAACACGGCAGTAAGCCGCTTTCAAACCAGATATCCTTTCGCGTCCAAGATGTTGCGGCGCTCAAGGCTTTTGCGGTCTATTTCGAAGAGAACTCTTTTCCGCTGGTTCAATGCAAAACCCACGGCAACGCCTTGAGCATTTATATTCAAGACCCTGAGGGCAACACCATTGAAGTCTATTGTCACACGCCCTGGCATATCCAGCAGCCAGTTGGGATACCTCTGGATTTGACTAAGTTGGACGCGGAGATTCTAGCTCAGAGTGAAGAGCTCTGCCGTTCGCATCCGAGTTTTAAAACCCGTGACGATTGGTCGCAGGATATAGCTCGGCGATTAAAAAAACGAATTGGCGCATGAGATAACGCGAGTAGCGTGAACCTGCCCAACGGCTAAGTGTTTTAACATGATAACGTCTTCGATATGCCTCAGTCATTCCCCCCTTCTCGATCGAGCTCGCGCAGAGCGTTCAGTGGAGTCCTTGTTTAACGCGACGATCTCGCGCACTGCCGCGGCTCTAGCTGACGCCACACCAGACGCAGTGATTGTCTTTTATCCCGACCATTTAAACGGTTTTTTTGATGGGCCGATCCCCGATTTTGCAATGTGTGAGGCAGCGGAATCGCTGGGTGACTGGGGCACTGCACCAGGCAACATCGAAGTGCCCGTTGACCTAGTTAGGTCTTTGTCAACGTATCTGACGACAGCTGGCTTTAATGTGCCTGTCTTTCCTTCAACACTCGTCGATCACGGAGCGGCTCAGCCGATTGAGCTTCTTAATGTTCAAGCACCGATCATTCCGTTCTTTATCAATTGCGCTGCTCCGCCTCGTCCGAGCTTCAAGGTTGTCGAGGATTTGGGACGTAGCGTAGGCACATGGGCGCACACCAACGGAAAACGGATAGCTATAATGGGCTCTGGCGGCCTTTCGCACGATCCGCCTCTACCCCAGCGAACAGCGCATTCGACGGAACTGCCGATGGCACCCAAAATACTCACCCACAAGGAGCGCGTAGCCCGCCAGGCACGGGTCTACGCAGCAGCGGAGGCCTTCGCAGCAGGTTCAACTTCGCTTTCCCGCCCGCTCGCCCCGGATTGGGATGCCGAGTTCATGAACGCTTTGGCCGAGGGCCGCACGGACATCGCCGAAAACTGGGATGATTCCGATGTTTCCGAAACCGGTGGCAACGGGGCACACGAAGTACGTTGCTGGATTGCCGCGATGGCTGCGGTTTCAGCGGCAGGTCCATTCGAAATAATGGATAGATATTACGCCCCGGTGCCGGAATGGCTGACCGGCATGGGTATATTGTCGGCAGTCCCGACCTCATTTCGAAAGCAGAATTTATGACACATAAAGCAGAGGAACATCGGAGCATTTGGGCGGACCTTCGCGGAACAAGTTTCAGCCAGGGCTGGCTCGATGCAGGCGGTATTAGCACGCGATACCTTCACGCTGGAAAAACGGGAAAGCCGACTCTCCTGCTTCTTCACGGTGTTGGCGGTCATGCCGAAGCCTACGTCCGCAATCTGCGCGCGCATGCCGAACATTTTGATGTCTGGGCGATCGATATGATTGGGCATGGGTGGACCGACAAGGCGTCTTACAACCTTGAAGTTTCTCATTATGTCGATCATGTCCTGAAGTTTATGGATGCGATTGGGGTAAAACGTGCCCACATTTCAGGTGAATCGCTCGGAGGATGGGTGGCATCGCGGATTGCGGCCGACCACCCGGAGCGCGTGGAGCGCTTGGTGCTAAATACCGCCGGAGGGTCACAGGCCGATCCGAATGTCATGGCCCGGCTAAAGGCGCTATCGCTTCAGGCTGCTTCCGATCCCAGCTGGGAATTCATCAAGGCACGGGTAGAGTGGCTGATGGCGGACAAATCCAAGGTCAATGATGACCTTGTGGCAACGCGACAGGCGATCTACGCCCAGCCTGGCATGGCAGAGGCTATGACATTCAACATGGCACTGCAGGAAATGGATATCCGGCTCCGCAATCTCATACAGCCCGAGGACTATGGGCGGATCAAGGCTCCGACGCTGGTCCTCTGGACCTCCGACGATCCGACTGCAGACGTGAGCGAAGGGCGCCGTATCGCCAGCATGATCCCGGGAGCGCTATTCACCGTGATGGATGGCTGTGGTCACTGGCCGCAGTTCGAAGATACCGTAACCTTCGACCGTCTCCATATCGGCTTTTTGCAGGGTGCCGATCTACCCGAAGCCAAGCCCGTTGACTGAAGGGGCCGGGACGATGCACACGGATTTTGATGTCGCGATTGCAGGTGCTGGCCCTGTAGGGCTGTTGATTGCTAACTTTCTTGGCCAACGCGGTATTCGAACCGTCATTCTCGAACAGCTACCGGAGTTGATCGATTATCCGCGGGGCGTGGGCATCGATGATGAAACTTTAAGAACGATCCAAGCCGCTGGTCTGATCGATAGCGTGATGGAGCACGTCACGCCCAACCAGATCATGCACTTCACGAGTTCATCCGGCCGGATTTTTGCCTCTCTCCAACCCACCACTGACGAGTTCGGATTTCCCCGGCGGAATTCGTTTATTCAGCCTCTTGTTGACAAAGTACTCGCCGATGGCCTCAAGCGCTATCCATGCGTCGACCTTCGCTTTGGACAGGAAGTGGCCGCGTTCGAGCAAGACGATGATCGCGTTTCAATCCAGTTTACGGGCGGACAGCCGCCTCTGACCGCGCGCTATCTGGTGGCCTGCGATGGCGGAAACAGCTTAATCCGCCGTTCGCTGGGCATAAAATTCGAAGGACGAACAGCCGCAAACCGCTGGATCGTCGTGGACATCGCCAATGATCCGCTAGGCGCGCCGGACTCCTTTTTACATGGCAGGCCATCGCGGCCCTATGTCTCGATCGCACTGCCGCATGGCTTGCGCCGGTTCGAATTCATGCTGTTCGATGGCGAGGCCCCCGATGACGTTGTTTCGGACGAGATGCTCCACAGCCTGCTGCAACCCCTGATCGCGCGACCCGATGACATCGATCTTATTCGCGCCCGTGTCTATCGCCATAACGGGCGGCTCGCAGAGCGTTTCCGAGATGGTAGGATTATACTGGCTGGCGACGCCGCGCACATCATGCCGGTTTGGCAGGGGCAAGGATATAATAGCGGCGTTCGCGACGCATTTAATCTGGCTTGGAAGCTGGCACTGGTCGTGGACAACAAGGCAAATGACAGCCTGCTAGATACCTATGGCGCCGAGCGTCGAGAGCATGCGCGCGCCATGATATCTCTTTCAGAGGCGGCTGGCGTCATTTTCTCGCCGACTAATCGCATCGTCGCCAAGTTCCGCGATGCCCTTGTTCGCTTTATTGGGATTATACCAAGTATCCGTAGTTATTTTCTTGAGATGCGTTTCAAGCCCATGCCGCGCTACAAAGAAGGAGCCTTATTCTACCAGCAAGGCTACGCAGATAATTCGGCGGTTGGCCGGATGTTCATTCAGCCACTTGTCGACCGGGCTGAGGGGCCGGTAAAGCTTGACCAAGTTTTGGGTAATGGCTTTGCCCTGCTGGCATGGGGCGTTGATCCCCGCCGATGGCTCGATGACCAGGCTTTACGTATTGTCGAAGATCTTGGGATCAAAATTATTTCGGCGGTACCCTCCACGCAGGCTGCTTTCGAGCGCAAACGTTCGGACCTTGAAATTGTCGGCGATCATCAAGGTCGGCTAAAAACCTGGTTTGGCTTACAAAACCGAGCAGTAGTCCTACTCCGCCCGGACCGCTTTGTTGCTGCCATTTCGTCGCCGCAGGAAGTATCACATGCGATAAAAGAGTTCGCCAGAATTGCGTCGATCAAACTGTGACTTGATCCGTCATTTCCACCTCAAATCTTGCCTGCATATTTCCTACAGAAGATCTCAAGGCTGGAAGAAATCGGTCTGCGCATTGCTGAATTGTCATCGCACTTCGGAAGAACAGAATATTGACTGCTCCAACTGCTTCGTCATTTACGATAACCGGCAAGGCAATTGCGCTAATCTGCGACTCTGTCCCTCCAACGGATGATGCGTATCCGTTTTTTTGGAACTCTGTTATGTTCTGATCGATTGTGGGCTGATGACTAGCCTGCCAGGAATCCTCTAGACCCGCCTTTGCGGCGATTAAGAGCATCATCTCACGCTTTTCTGGTGTCGCACCGGCAAGCATGGCCTTTCCCAGCGCACTTCGCATGAGTGGACGGCTTCGGCCAATCATCCCGCGATGCACAGAAAACGCGCTGAAGGGATGAGTGGTCTCCTCAATGATCATAGAACCTTGGGAAAAAGTCGCAAAATCACTTGGCCATTGAACGACGGAGAGAAGTTTTCCCAACTCAGGCGCAATTACATGGAGCAGGCTATCGTTGACAGTGAACCCATCGCTCAGGCGCTTGACACCGGCAGACAATATGTAGCTGTCATCCGCTTCCGAACGGATCACCATTCCTTTTGCCTGAAGTGTTTCAAGGAGCCGATAGGTTGTGGTGCGATCGATGCCAGCTTCGCGTGCCAAAAGGGATGGTCGCGCCCGACCAAGCCGGTTCAAAACCAGCAGAAGATCAAGCCCTCGCTCTAAAGCACGGACAGCCTTATAATTTCTTTCCATTCCATCGTTGTGCATTCTACGCACAGTCCGTGTCAATTGCGCATCTTTAGAACTAAATGGGCGGTTAGGCGGGAACAATCAGTCCTCTGTTTTTTGCTGCCCCAGCCTTAGCAAGATCAGTCCGCCAATTATTACAGCGCCAGCTGTCCCCAGCAGGAACGGCGCATAACTGTTAGTCATATTGAGCGCCAAAGCTAAGAACATTGCACCGACGGCTGAAGACAAGGCAAACGAAGCGATGATTATGGTAAGGGCGGTGCTGTAGACCTCTACCCCCAAATAGCGCACGACAAGATAAGCAGCTACATCGCCTTCCGCACCCTGCGACAATCCCATGAGCCCGACAGCGATCCCTACCAGATGCGGCGTCGTAACCCCGGCCCCCAACATCGCGAGGCCAATTCCCGGTACGCCCATGGCAATGCATGCGACAAAGTGAGCAGGAAACCGATCGAGTGCCAGGCCGCAAACAAACCGCCCTACGACGACACAGGCCAAGTAAAGAGAAATCATTGCCGCCGCCTGACTTGAGTCGAGGCCCTGTGTCATCAGCATTGGCATTACCTGAGTGGTAATGGCAACGGTCGGCAGATTACATAGGAACATACCTATCAATAATATCCAGAGGGGACGTAACGTGACAAGTCGAGGATAGGCTTCAAAAAAGCGTGGCTTGGACTCGTTTGCTCGTAGCTTCGCTTTTGGCGGAGGCATCAAAAGAACGGCTGATACGGCCATGATCAAACAGTACGCAGCAACGATCCGGAAAGCGGTTCTCCAGCCTTCAGTAGCGATAAGATCATTCACAATTGGTGTACCGACCGCACCACCGACTGCAATGGCCGACATCGCAATACCAAGCGCGATGCCTCGCGCGTTCGAGAATCTCTCCGCGACGGCTTTCGAATAGATCGCCGCTCCTGTTCCTGCTCCGACAATCATCATGAATACGCTGAGGGCAAAATACTGCCATATTTGCCCGTCCATGAAGCTCATTAGCATCAAGCAGAACGGCACAAGAACGGCGCTACCCATCGCAATCTTGCGCGGGCCGAACATGTCGGCAAGACGGCCAGCCAAGGGAAAGCTTACAATCCCGATGGCTGTGTTTACGCCAACGAGGGCCACCTGTGCTTTCGACCAGCCGAACTCGCTCAACAAGCTCGGGACAAAAAGGCTTGTTACGACGTTAATAAAACCTAGCCCTGCAGCTAGTCCAGCCACTGCCGACGCCAGAGCTCTCCAGTTTTCACGAAATTCCGTGAGGTATTTGATTGGCTTGACTGGGACATCCATCACGAACGATCCAAGCTGCTAAGCTTTTGGCTGATGGCCTCCTGCCATTCTCCTCGGGTTACCAATGCCCCGGCACCTCGGACAAGTGCCTCGGTTTCAAGCATAAGTTCTTCTACCGACTTACTGAAGTCAATCGCCGCGCCAATTGGCTGTACCATCGCCCAAGGAGAATTAGCGAATATTTCCAAACGGTTGCCTTCGGGATCGGCGGCATAAACGCTCCACGAATTCCCATGATTTTTTGTCTGGAGAATAGGAGCGCCTATATCTTGGAAGCGCTTCCAGAAGCGCCGGACGTCCTCAAGCGTGTCGACCTCGAACGAAATCTGATTCAATGTTGATTTTTGATCCGGTTCGCGGGCCGCAACGAGCACTAACTCATGATGTTCATTGGCATTCCCTGTCATGAACGCAGCCTCTAAACCAGAAGTTGACACTCCTCTGTCGGCTACAATCATACCGAACTCTTGCTCATAAAAAGCAACCATCTTGTCCAAGTCCCAGACATAAATACCGATGTGAGTGAGCTGCGCTTTGGGCAAACCGGTCATAAACGAATCCTGCTACTCTAAAATTTTTTAATGCATAGGGATAATGGTTTCAGTCACCTACTCGCATCCGCAAATGCGAGTAGTGAGCAGGTGGCTGTCGCTCTAGGGGAGACTCGATAACTTATAATGTGTCTTGGGAGAGATCGGTATGAAACGTTTGTATACATCGTCACTTAGTGCGTCGGTAGCGCGCGGTGCTATCGCTATTTTGCTTATGTCTTCAGCCACGCAGCTGCTCGCTCAGAACACTGAGGGCAGCGATGACACCAAAGTTGGGCAAGATGAACCCATCAACGATATCGTGGTGACCGGCACTCTTATCCGCGGCATTGCGCCAGTTGGCGCACCTGTGCTGACCATTGGAAGAGAAGAAATTGCAAAAACGGGCGTCGGAAGTACGACTGAGTTGCTTCGCAAAATTCCACAAGTTTCAAACATCGGCGCCGATGAAGCCAAAACCCAGACAACCGCCAACTTGGCAAACGCTAACAACACGTTTGGTAACGGCATTAACATACGTGGTTTGGGGACACAGGCCACATTGACCTTGGTAAACGGTCAACGGGCGGCCCCTGCGGGTATATTTGGACTATATTTTGATTCCAGCAACATTCCGACAATTGCTCTAAGCGGGGTTGATGTCGTCGCAGATGGGGCTTCAGCGCTTTACGGCTCCGACGCTATCGCCGGCGTGGTTAATCTTAAACTTCGAAGCGATCTTGATGGGCTCGATGTTTCCGGGCGCTATGGCTTAGCCGACAACTATCATTCATGGCAGGGATCGTTAGCAGCAGGCAAGAAGTGGGACACTGGTAACGTCATGCTCGTTTTGGAGCGCTCGTTCCATACGGCGCTTTTTGCACTCGACCGACCAAACCAATATCAGGCAGATCAGCGTAACGCTGGCGGGACGGACTTGCGCACAACATTTGCCAACACTCCAAACATTGTGGTCGGAACCACAACTTACGGCGTGCCTGCCAACCCAACTGGCGGCGCTTTGACATTTGCGAATTTGTCTACGACTCCCAACCTGATGTCTGGTTGGACGGGCGCAACCGCAATTCCCGAGCAAGACCGTATCTCCGTTGTATTCGCCGGTCAGCAGGAATTGTCGGATTCTGTCAAAGTCTATGGCCAAGCGTTCTACACGCGTCGCGACTTTGAAAAGAGCTTCGGCCGCATCGGTTTAGCTGCACAGCAATCCACGATTGCTCTGCGCAACACTAATCCAAACTTCATCACTGGCGTCCCCGGCGTCACTACCACGCAGACAGTACGTCTCTCCTGGCTAGACATACTGGGACCGGAAGATGCCTCGGGTTACCAAAGCACTTACCAGTTTGTTGCAGGAACCAAAATAGACCTGACCGGTGATCTGCGCCTTGATGTCAATTACAACCGGTCGCGCAGCAAGGATGTGCGTGATCGTCTCAACCAGATCAACCTATGCGGTTTGCAGGGGCTGACTACGCCACTTACTCCTGTTTGCACAATCCCCGCCGGTCAGGTTGCTGGTGGCGTTATTGCGCAGCCCACTCCAGCCAATGCGTTCAATCCCTTCGGCCCAAATAGCCAATCCGTGATCGACCGCATTCGCGCGCAGATCCATGCCGAAAATTATTACCAACAAGACAGTTTCGCGGCAAAACTGGATGGCGGCCTGTTCGATATTGGGGGCGGGAGTGTCCGCTTCGCGTTAGGTGCGACATCTATGCGCGAGGAGGCATATTATCAGACCTTCCAAAACAACGATACGGCAGACTCTACTACGTTCCGTCTCGCAACAGAGGGCACCAACACACGGCGGGTGAACTCTGTATTCGGCGAGGTCGTCTTTCCGTTGGTCGGTGCGGATAATGCTATGCCTATTATGGAATCGCTGTCCGTGTCCGTTGCCGGACGCTATGATCATTATTCCGATCAGGGCACCACCAGCAACCCCAAAGTCGGTATGACCTGGGGCGTAGGCAGCGGCCTCAAGCTTCGCGGTAGCTATGGTAAATCGTTCCGCGCTTCGCTCATTCAGACGGACCCAGCCGCCAATGGCGGGGTCACCACGCGACCACTGGCCGATTACACACTGGGCGTAGGTGCGACCACCCCTTACATCGTGCTCGTGGGAGGCAATCGCTCCCTCAAGCCGGAAAAGGCGCGGACAATTAATCTGGGTTTCGACTATAATCCTGATTGGGCCAAAAGTCTCTCGCTGTCCGCGACCTACTTTGATGTCAACTACACAGATATCATCGATAACCCTGGCAACACCATTGGCACCACAGGTCTGACATCCGCAGCGCGTGAAGCCACGTTCGCTGCCTTTATTCAGCGGCGACCGACTGATACTGCGGGTTCAGCCGCCTTTACCGCTCAGGCACAGGCTTTGATCGGCAGCCCGCTTTTGCTGGTTTCCGGCGGTGTTCCGGCAGCTAGCACGATCAATGTGATTGTTGATGGCCGCACGTTCAATTCGGGACGGTTAAAGGCCCGCGGCATCGATTTTTCGGCATTCTACAATGTTGAAACTTCTGTCGGCGAAATTGAAGCTGGTCTTGTAGGGACCTACTTTACTAAGTTCGATCGGTCTTTCTCTCCTCTGGAAGCCCTTACGGATCGTCGCAGCCTTATAGAATTTCCGACCAAATATAATCTACGTGGGTCGTTGAGCTGGCAGAACGGAGGTGTCAGAATGGCAACTTTCATCAACCATTTGCCTTCGTACACGAACACCTTCACTGCAACACCTTCAAAGGTCAGTTCTTACACGACCGTCGATCTTACACTGGGTTACACATTCGGTGAGGACGCTGGCGCTCTAAGAGGTCTGGGATTTGCCATTGAAGCGTTCAACCTTTTGGACAAAGAGCCGCCGCTCGCCTTTGTTGCCAATCAATTGTTCGATTCGAACAATGCAAGCGCAATGGGGCGGATGGTCTCATTCCGAGTGAAGAAGTCTTTCTAAGCGCACCATGATGGCGAGGGATCGAAGTAAACTGATTTCGATCCCTCCTCATCTGTTGCCTGCGCCTGAACTTTTTAAAGGCAACCACCTTCCTCGGCTTGCGCACTCAGTTGCTTTGCGCGACGGTATTATCTTTGATGTGGAATGGACTTAGCGGAATGGACAACCACAAGAGCATCTGGATGTGGCTTTTCAAGACACCACACAAGCTTGGCTTTGTCGATGCGGGGGGAGTTGCTACAAGGTATCTCGAAGCCGGAGCACCTGAAAAACCGCCGCTACTTCTTCTGCATGGTACCGCCGGCAGTCTAGAGAACTTTTGTGCCAACATCTCCACGCTGGCCGAACATTTTCATGTTTATGCTATCGACATGTTGGGGTGCGGGTTCACCGCTAAACCTGAAAAAGATTATCTTATTCCTGACTATGCCGAGCATGCGCTCGCCTTCCTTGATGCCGTCGGCGTCCCTCGAGCCCACGTAATCGGTGTGTCACTTGGCTCATGGGTCGGAGCGCGAATGGCAGCATCAGCTGCTGATCGGATCTCCAAACTCATCATGGTTGCGCCCGCAGGTATCATCCTCGACCCTGAGGAGGAAGCGCGTGTTGCTGAAGGGGTGAAAAAGCGTCGTTTGAGTGCGGCGGAATCGCCGACGTGGGACACCGTAAAAGCTGTGCTAACCCGGATGGTTCACAACCCAGAAATGCTTATCGACGATCTCATTGCGGTACGGCTCGCAATCTACAGTACAGCCGAAATGAAGGCGGCGATGCCGCGCCTATTGGCATTTGCCGGGAGCGGCGGCGACCTCAAGCTGGAAGAGTGGCGTGCGATGGAAACGCCGATTCTGTCAGTCGCATCGGTAGATGCTGGCGACATGTTTATGAAGAATGCTTATGCTATTGCAGAAATTGCTCCAAATGCAAAACTCCTTGAGCTGTCAGGGTGTGACCATTGGGCGCAGTACGAGTGTGCAGATCAGTTTAACGCTGAGGCCGTCGCATTTCTTAAGTAGGCAGCGATAGGAAGCCAATGACCGAGTAGTTGAATTCGGCCATCTTCTCGAAAGGGATCCACAATCCGCATTGGCCGAAAATCTGCACTCGGACGTCGGGAATCTGGTTTAGCATAAACAAGGCGGCATCATAGCCGACGGTTCTATTATCCCGCCCCCACATCACGAGCGTTGGTGCTTGTATCCGATTCAAATCCTGCCAGAGCGGATCCATTTTACGGCGAGGGCCGCCTTTCCCTTCAGGCGGGTTGGCCATGAAGTCTGGGTCGATACTCGCCTCATAACGTTCTCGTACAACGTCGTCGGTTAGCAGCGCTTTGTTGTAAAGCATGCCCTCCAAATAGCTGCGCATCTTTTTCATGCTCGGACCGTCGTCTGCATAGTAACCCTGCGAGCCAAGTTGTGCCGGCAGCAGCGTGAACAGTTGCAATCCCCCCGGGCAGCTAAGTAGAACTAGCCGGTTGATCCGTTCCGGATGGGCAAGCGCCATATGGATAGCTACGCCGCCTCCTGTCGCCATGCCTAAAATATGGGCTTTGTCGATCCCGAGCGCATCGAGCATCAACACAAATGTTTCAGCGTAGAAACTGTCGCGTGAACCATCAATATGCGGTTTATCCGATTTACCGTATCCTGGCAGGTCAACAATTATGGTACGAAAATGTGCAGACAGCGCCTCCAGATTTCGTCCAAAATTCCCCCAGCCGAATGCGCCCGGCGCCCCACCGTGAATGCATACCAGAGCCGGTCCATCGCCAGCTTCATGATAATGGATTTTGACACCGCCAGCATCGACAAACTTACTCGTGCTCTCAATGGTAATTGTCATGCTTTTCTTCCCAACAGCGCCATGCTCCCGACTACATCGGTTTGGCATTACATCATACTCGTATTCGTTGGCGTTAGGCCTGTCTCTTGAACAAGCGGACATTTGTACCTGTTCGGAATTCTCACCCGCTGCTCAGATTGCCGAGATGTTTCACGGGTAACGGATTGGTGGAATATTGTGCAGCGCTCGTTGCCGAAACGGACATGCCACGGTCGGGCTGACCTTGCCCGATACTCCAATACTAATGATATACTGCCGCACCCAATGAATGCAGACGTCGGCTCAGGGCGACGGTATTCCGATTAGATTATGATCGTGCTCTTATTGATAATGAGTTACAAACCCGGATAGGAGAGACAAAGTGAGGCGCCCTGAAAGTGCGCGCAGTCTAGGCGGCTGCGTAGGTTGCTCCCCGATCGAACGCTTTCACTATTCATCTTCCGCTTACAGGCGTACAATTGGAGCTGATAACGTCAGACATTGGGCGCAAAGCTGCCAAGAGCCTCATCGTTTCAACGGCCGGTTTCAGGATATTGCAAATCGTCGCTGAGCGACCCAGATGGGTCGGACATGGACGGTC